>Ga0213868_10000744_pt1 | contig 31427 bp, 26 predicted proteins | sample PICome_9_FD_160087 | JGI IMG/M metagenome (GOLD analysis project Ga0213868, IMG submission 160087) | Coastal seawater microbial communities near Pivers Island, North Carolina, United States - PICO127 | ecosystem: Environmental > Aquatic > Marine > Coastal | place: USA: North Carolina... | reverse complement strand
AGGATCCAGAAAAAACTGCAAGCGTAATGACAGGTGATTACTTTCATACTGGCGATAAAGGAGAAATTGACCCTGATGGCTTCTTGAAAATTACTGGTCGTAAAAAAGAAATGTTTAAAACATCAGGTGGAAAATACATTATACCTACACTTCTTGAAAATGATTTAAAACAATCTCGTTTTATAGAACAAATTATGGTTATTGGTGAAGGTGAAAAAATGCCCGCAGCACTAATTCAACCCAACTTTGAGTTTGTTAAAGAATGGATTGAACATAAACATCAGCCAATTGGTAACTCTTTTGAAGATATTGCGAATTCAGAAATCATCCAAAAACGAATTCAAAAAGAGGTTGATAAGTGCAACCAAAAATTTGGTAAATGGGAGCAAATTAAAAAATTTGAAATCACTCCTGAAGTTTGGTCTATTGATTCCGGTCATCTTACCCCTACTATGAAAATGAAAAGAGCTGTTATTAAAAATATGTATCTAGATTTAATTGAAAAAATTTATCGCCCATAATCTCATCAAAATATAGTTAACACAAAATTTTATTTGACTCTACTTAAGTCAAAGTAGCTTTTTTTTATTCAGTAAACGGTAAATTACTGAATAGATACAATAGTAAGGTGTGTACTATTTTTTTTAATTTCTAAGGTTTATTTCATAAAACAAATATAATTTAACACAAAAATACTATGCACGCATAGTATTTTTTTTTATATTTGGATGCATCAACGAATAAATATGAAGGAAAAAACCATTGATTATGTACTCCGAACCACTTGGTTAACAGTTCAAAAAATGTATAATGAAGAAGCTTCAAAGTTTGGAAGTACTATGGCAACTGGTTTTACATTGTTAAGTATAGACCCAGAAAAAGGAACGCCCTCAACTTCTCTAGGTCCAAAAATGGGAATAGAAGCTACTAGTTTATCTAGAATCTTGAAAACCATGGAAAAGAAAGGTTTAATCACAAGAAAACCTAACCCTAATGATGGTAGAGGTGTTATCATTGGTCTGACGGATTTTGGTATAGAAAAAAGAGACTACTCAAGAGAAAAAGTGTTGTTATTTAATGAAGCTATAAAAAATAATGTTTCAGAAGAACAATTATTGAATTTTTATGAAGTCGCAGAAGTTATTAATGATGTAGTGTGTAACAAAAAAATATTTAATCAATCTGATAGTTGAAAAATAAAATGAGCAAACGTAGAATTAAAAAAATAGCCATTATTGGTTCGGGTATTATGGGAAGTGGTATCGCTTGCCATTTCGCCAATATAGGTGTAGATGTCCTATTATTAGACATAGTACCGAGAGAACTAAACGATAAAGAAAAAGCAAAAGGGTTAACCTTAGAGGACAAAGTTGTTAGAAATAGATTAGTTAATGATGCATTAATTGCTTCAGTAAAATCTAAACCTGCACCACTTTATCATGCTTCTTTTGTTAATCGTATTACAACTGGAAACTTAGATGATGATATTGCTAAAGTAGCAGATGTAGACTGGATAATGGAAGTTGTAGTTGAAAGACTTGACATTAAACAACAAGTTTTTGAAAAGCTAGAAAAACATAGAACACACGGTACTTTAATTACTTCGAATACATCTGGTATTCCAATTAAATTCATGAATACAGGTCGTTCTGAAGATTTTCAAAAACACTTCTGTGGCACACACTTTTTTAACCCGGCACGTTACTTAAAATTATTCGAAATCATTCCTGGACCAAACACGTCTTCAGAAGTTTTAGACTTCTTAAATGGTTATGGTGAGCAATTCCTTGGAAAAACGTCTGTAGTAGCCAAAGACACACCTGCATTTATTGGAAACCGAATCGGAATTTTTAGTATTCAAAGTCTATTTCATACAGTAAAAGATTTAGGTTTAACTGTTGAAGAAGTTGACAAATTATCGGGGCCAGTAATTGGTCGTCCAAAATCGGCTACTTTTAGAACAGTAGACGTTGTAGGATTAGACACTCTAGTGCATGTAGCTAATGGGATTGCGGATAACTGTAAAGATGATGAGCGTTTAGAGGTTTTCAAATTACCAGATTTCATCAATACCATGATGGAAAACAAATGGTTAGGAAGTAAAACTGGACAAGGTTTTTATAAGAAAATTGTTTCAGCTGAAGGCAAAAAAGAAATTTTAACTCTTGACTTAAATACTTTAGAATATCGTTCAGCCAAACGTGCAAAATTTGCCACTTTAGAATTAACAAAAACAATTGATAAAGTAGCAGACCGTTTTAAAGTATTAGTAAAAGGAAAAGATAAAGCGGGAGAATTCTACAGAAAAAGTTTTTCAGCATTGTTTGCATACGTTTCCAATCGTATTCCAGAAATTACAGATGAATTATACAAAATTGACGACGCGATGAAAGCAGGTTTTGGCTGGGAACATGGTCCTTTTCAAATCTGGGATGCCATTGGTGTCGAAAAAGGTATCGAGATGATGCAAACTGAAGGTTTAACGCCTGCAGATTGGGTTCACGATATGATTGCATCTGGAAGCGATAGCTTCTACTCTATTCAAGATGGTGCTTCTTATAGTTATGATATTCCAAAGAAAATTCAAGAAAAAATTCCTGGACAAGATTCGTTTATCATTTTAGATAATGTCAGAAAAACAACTGAAGTTTATAGTAACTCTGGAGTTTCTGTTCAAGATTTAGGCGATGGTATTCTTAATGTAGAATTCCAATCTAAGATGAACACCATTGGTGGTGACGTTTTAGCAGGATTAAATAAAGCTATTGATATGGCTGAAAAAGATTTTGCTGGATTAGTAGTTGGAAACCAAGGCCCAAACTTCTCGGTTGGTGCCAACATAGGCATGATTTTTATGATGGCTGCCGAACAGGAATACGACGAGCTTAATGCAGCTATCAAATATTTCCAAGATACCATGATGCGTATGCGTTATTCTTCAATCCCAACAATTTCTGCGCCTCACGGCATGGCACTTGGTGGCGGTTGTGAAATTTCATTACACGCAGATAAAATTGTAGCAGCGGCAGAAACTTATATGGGACTTGTAGAGTTTGGTGTAGGTGTAATTCCTGGTGGTGGTGGTTCTAAAGAAATGGCTTTAAGAGCATCAGACCTTTTTCATAAAGGAGATGTACAATTAAATGTATTACAGGAGCATTTCTTAACTATTGGAATGGCTAAAGTATCAACTTCGGCTTTCGAAGCTTTCGATTTAGGTCTTTTACAAAAAGGAAAAGATGTTGTTGTAGTTAATAAAGACCGCCAAATAGCTACTGCAAAAGCACACGCTAAATTAATGTCAGATGCAGGTTACACACAACCGGTTCATAGAAAAGATGTTCTAGTTCTTGGTAAACAAGCTTTAGGCATGTTTTTAGTAGGTACAGATGCTATGAAAGACTCTCGCTACATCAGTGAGCATGACATGAAAATTGCTAACAAATTGGCTTACGTTATGGCTGGTGGTGATTTATCAGAACCAACATTAGTAAGTGAGCAATACTTATTAGACTTAGAGCGTGAAGCTTTCCTTTCGCTTTGTACAGAACGTAAAACTTTGGAAAGAATTCAGCACATGTTAACCAAAGGAAAACCTTTAAGAAACTAAGATCATGAAAACAGCATATATAGTAAAAGCATATAGAACAGCAGTTGGTAAAGCTCCAAAAGGCGTGTTCCGTTTTAAAAGAACCGATGAATTAGCTGCAGAGACCATCAAATATATGATGAAAGAATTGCCAGGTCTAGACCCAAAACGTATTGACGATGTCATTGTTGGTAATGCTATGCCAGAAGGAGCTCAAGGTTTAAATATGGCGCGTTTAATCTCGTTAATGGGATTGGAAATAATAGATGTCCCAGGTGTCACGGTTAATCGTTTTTGCTCTTCTGGAGTGGAAACTATTGGTATGGCAACTGCAAAAATCCAAGCTGGCATGGCAGATTGTATTATTGCAGGTGGAGCAGAAAGCATGAGTAGCGTACCAATGACAGGGTTTAAACCAGAATTAAATTACGACGCAATTGTAAAAGCTGGTCACGAAGATTATTATTGGGGAATGGGAAATACTGCAGAAGCGGTTGCTAATCAATTCAATGTGTCTCGTGAAGATCAAGATGAGTTTGCGTTTAATTCTCATATGAAAGCATTAAGAGCACAAGCTGAAAACCGTTTTCAAGATCAAATTGTACCTATAGAAGTGGAACAAACTTATATTGATGCCAACGGAAAGAAAGCAACAAAATCCTATACAGTCACTAAAGACGAAGGTCCTAGAAAAGGAACCAGCAAAGAGGCTTTAGCGAAACTAAGAGCTGTATTTGCAGCTGGAGGAAGTGTTACTGCTGGTAACTCATCTCAAATGAGCGATGGTGCAGCATTTGTAATGGTGATGAGTGAAGACATGGTAAAAGAATTAAATTTGGAGCCTATCGCAAGAATGGTAAACTATGCAGCTGCAGGTGTGGAACCTCGTATTATGGGAATTGGTCCTGTAAAAGCAATTCCAAAGGCATTAAAACAAGCTGGTTTAAAGCAGGACGATTTGTCTCTTATAGAATTAAACGAAGCATTCGCTTCTCAATCTTTAGCGGTTATCAGAGAATTAAAACTAAATCCAGATATCATTAATGTAAACGGTGGAGCTATTGCTTTAGGTCATCCATTAGGATGTACTGGTGCTAAATTATCTGTACAGTTGTTTGATGAAATGCGTAAGCAAAATATGCAAGGTAAGTATGGTGCAGTAACCATGTGTGTTGGTACTGGACAAGGTGCTTGTGGCGTGTTTGAATTTCTCTCGTAAGAATCAAGACAATTAGAAACAAGACGATGCATAATTTCAAGAAATTAAAAATTTGGAATGAAAGTATGGAGTTAGTTTCAGAATCATATAAAATTACGCGCACGTTTCCAAAGTATGAAACTTATGGATTGATGAGTCAAATGAATAGATGTGCTGTTTCAATTCCTTCAAATATTTCTGAAGGAACCAGCAAAAGCTCAAATAAACATTTTGCTACTTATTTAGAGCATAGTTTAGGTTCAGTATTTGAATGGGAAACACAATTGAATGTAGCTTTTGATGAAAGTTATATTTCAGAAGAAAAATTTAAAGAATTAGAAGACAAAATAAAACAAATTCAAAAAATGATTTCAAGTTTCAAATCTAGACTTAAGTAGTCTTGATTCTTGGTTCTAGAAATCTTAAAATCTATTAAAAAAATGGAAGCAACTGAAAAAGATATCCTACGTGGAGGTCAATTCTTAGTAAAAGAAACAAAATGCGAAGACGTATTTACTCCTGAAGATTTTTCAGAAGAACAAAATATGATGAAAGAAGCGGTTATGGAATTTAACGACCGTGAAATCATTCCTCATAAACCTCGCTTTGAAGCTAAAGATTATGCTTTAACTGAAGACGTTATGCGTAAAGCTGGAGAACTTGGATTTTTAGGTGTTGCAGTTCCTGAAGCCTATGGCGGATTAGGAATGGGTTTTGTATCTACATGTTTAACATGTGATTATATCTCATCTGGAACAGGTTCTTTTAGTACTGCATTTGGCGCGCATACAGGAATTGGTACTATGCCAATTACCTTATACGGTACAGAAGCTCAAAAACAAAAATACGTACCTAAATTAGCCTCTGGTGAGTGGTTTGGTGCTTACTGTTTAACAGAACCAGGTGCAGGATCTGATGCTAATTCTGGTAAAACTACTGCAGAATTATCAGCAGATGGAAAAACATATAAAATTAACGGTCAAAAAATGTGGATCTCAAACGCTGGTTTTTGTAGCGTAATGATCGTTTTTGCTCGTATTGAAGGTGATAAAAACATTACAGGTTTCATTGTTGAAAATGATGCTGCTAATGGTATTACCATGGGTGAAGAAGAACATAAATTAGGAATTCGTGCCTCTTCTACACGCCAAGTTTTCTTTAATGATTGTGTTGTACCAATAGAAAATATGTTAGCTGGTCGTGGCGAAGGTTTTAAAATTGCAATGAATGCTCTAAACGTTGGTCGTATTAAATTAGCTGCTGCTTGTCTAGATTCTCAACGTAGAATTTTAACGTATGGTGTGCAATATGCTAACGAAAGAAGACAATTTAAAACTCCTATTTCAGATTTTGGAGCTATAAAAATAAAGCTAGCTCAAATGGCTACCAACACTTATGCTGGTGAATCTGCAACATATAGAGCTGCAAAAAATATTGAAGACCGCATTGCAATGCGAGAAGCAGCTGGAAATACACATCAAGAAGCGGAGCTTAAAGGTGTTGAAGAGTATGCTATTGAATGTTCTATATTAAAAGTTGCGGTTTCTGAAGATGTACAAAACTGTGCAGATGAAGGAATTCAAATCTTTGGTGGTATGGGCTTCTCTGAAGAAACTCCAATGGAATCTGCTTGGAGAGATGCACGTATTGCCCGTATCTACGAAGGAACTAACGAAATTAACAGAATGCTTTCTGTTGGAATGTTAGTAAAGAAAGCAATGAAAGGTCATGTAGATTTGTTAGGTCCAGCAACTGCTGTAGCCAATGAACTCATGGGAATTCCTTCTTTTGAAACTCCAGATTATTCTGAATTGTTTTCTGAAGAAAAAGCAATGATTGGAAGACTTAAAAAAGTATTCTTAATGGTTGCTGGTTCCGCAGTTCAAAAATTCGGACCTCAATTAGAAGAACACCAACAGTTATTAATTGCAGCTGCAGATATATTAATTGAAATTTACATGGCTGAATCTACAATTTTAAGAACTGAGAAAAATGTTAAACGAACAAGTGAAAAGGAACAAGCTGTTCAAATCGCCATGTCTAAATTATATTTATACAATGCGGTAAGTATTGTTGAAGGCAAGGGAAAAGAAAGTATTATTTCTTTTGCTGAAGGAGACGAACAGCGTATGATGCTTATGGGCCTTAAACGCTTCACGAAATACACAAACTATCCAGATATCGTTGATTTACGTAACGAAATTGCAGAAAAAGTAAAAGCAGAAAATAAATATTGTTTTTAAATATATTCAGTGACTAACTCAATTATTAAAAACGCTTCGGATTAATTTTCGAAGCGTTTTTTTTTTGATTATTTTTAAACAAAATATAAATTATGAATTATCGTCAAAATTTATTGGTTTTGGTTTCCCTATTATCTTTTTTGTCAATCCATGCTCAAGGCTTATTGACCGAAAAAAAGAACTTTACTAAACAAGATACCCTTAGAGGCTCAATAACCCCTGAACGCGAATGGTGGGATTTAACTTATTATCATTTGGATATAAAAGTTGATCCTGAAAACAAATTCATCTCTGGAAAAAACACCATTCAGTATAAAGTATTAAAGCACGACTCTGTCATGCAAATCGATTTACAGCCACCTATGAAACTGCTGAAAGCAGTTCAAAATGGTAAAGAATTAAAAATTAGACATGAGGGTAATGCGCATTTTATTGCATTGGTTGATAATCAAAGCCCAAACGAATTGAACAGTCTAGAGGTATACTATGAAGGTCATCCAAAAGAAGCCGTTAGAGCGCCATGGGACGGCGGAATTTCATGGAAGAAAGACAAAAACGACAATCATTTTATCGCATCATCTTGTCAAGGTTTAGGCGCTAGCGTATGGTGGCCTTGTAAAGACCACATGTATGATGAGGTTGATAGTATGCAAATTAGTGTTAATGTACCGAGTAAATTAATAAATGTTTCCAATGGAAGATTACGACGTGTTGAGCAAATTGGAGACACAAAAACATACAGTTGGATAGTCAAAAGCCCTATAAATAACTATGGTGTTAATATTAATATTGGAGATTATGCGAATTTCTCCGAGGTATATGATGGACAAGCGGGTAATTTAGATATGGATTATTATGTTTTAAGTTATAATCTAGAAAAAGCCAAAGAACAATTTAAACAGGCCCCAATGATGATGAAAGCTTTTGAGCATTGGTTTGGTCAATATCCTTTTTATGTTGATAGTTTTAAACTTGTTGAAGTTCCTTATTTAGGTATGGAACATCAAAGTTCTGTGACTTATGGCAATGGTTATCAAAATGGCTATTTAGGAAATGATTTATCTGGAACAGGTTGGGGATTGAAATTTGATTTTATCATTATTCATGAAGCAGGACATGAATGGTTTGCTAATAATATTACGAACAGAGACGCTGCAGATATGTGGATTCATGAAGGGTTTACAGCATATTCTGAAAATTTATATTTAGATTATCACTTTGGAAAAAAAGCTTCAGCAGAATATGTAATAGGAACTCGAAAAAACATTCAAAACGACAGACCATTAATTGGGTTTTATAACGTAAATAAAGAAGGCTCTTCAGACATGTACTACAAAGGTGCTAATATGCTTCACACGCTTAGACAACTTTTAGAAGATGATGAGAAATGGCGAAAAACATTGCGTAAAATGAATGTAGAATTTTATCATCAAACGGTGACCACGCAACAAATAGAAAATTTTCTATCTAAAGAAACTGGTATTGACTTAACAGCATTTTTTAACCAATATTTAAGATCCACAAAAATTCCAACTTTAGAATATTTTATCAAAAATAAAACTTTGAAATACCGTTGGACTCATATCGTCGAGAACTTTGATATGCCAATTCAAATTAAAATCAATACTGATGAAAAATGGTTATTTCCTAAAGCCGAATGGAACACCATGTCCTTAGATTCTAAAATCAATACTTTTGAAATTGACACTGATTTTTATGTAGAATCAAAAAAGCAATAAGCTTTGGAAGCTTCACCTGAACTTTATTTTGAACATGATACTGATTGGTATGATTGGTTATTGCAAAATCATAACGAAGTAAAAAGTGTTTATCTGATTTTTTATAAGCTAGAAATGAATATCCCTACCATGCGATGGAGTGACGCTGTTAAAGTTGCTATTTGTTTTGGCTGGATTGATTCTACGGTAAAAAGTTTAGGCAATGGAAAAAGACGACAATATTTCTGCCCTAGAAACCCGAAAAGCTCGTGGAGTGCTCTTAATAAAAAATATGTTGAAGAGTTAACCCAGGCCCTTTTAATTCATGAATCTGGTCATAAAATGATATCGCTTGCAAAAAATACAGGTACTTGGGCTGCAATGGACGATGTTGAAAATGGTGTTATCCCCAACGATTTAAAGCAAGCTTTTTATAAAAACAATAGAGCCTCAGAAAACTACCAAAATTTTGCTCGAGGTTATAAAAAAAATTACTTGTCCTGGCTGCATAGCGCTAAACGCATAGAAACAAGAAAAAAGCGCATAACTCAAATTATTGAATTATGCGCTAATAACATTAAAAGTAGAGACAGTTGGTAACCTAAATACCACTTATAAAACTGCCATATGGGTCTTTAAATTGAACACCTTCTGTAAATCTATGCTTACTTAACTGTTTATATTCTACTAATGCCCAAAGCACAAACTCTTTCACAAAATAACTATCTTCTTTTGATAAGTTAGGTTGATATTCTCCTAATAAATCATCTAAAGGCGTAATGGCATCTAACAAGCTTTTATATTCCTTGTCTCTCAAGTCGTCTAATAGTTCAAACCCGTCTTTTTGATTGAAAAACCAAGATATTGTATCATCATATGGACTTTCTTCCTCTTGTTTCTGTAGTTTACCAATCTTTGGGAAAAATTCAGAAAATAGAGTTTTGACCGCTTCACCAATAAGATTATACGCAACCACATCAGCCCCCTCTTGCTCACCTTCATAAACCAACTCAACCTTTCCTGTAATGGAAGGAATGATTCCAACAAAATCTGATAACCTGAGGGTAGTTTGACCGTCGTCATTTATCAATGTTCTTCGTTCCGCGGTGCTTAATAAATTTTCTAAAGCTGTAATACTTAAACGTGCACTTACACCACTTTTAGCATCAACAAAATCACTTTCACGAGCTTCAAAAACAATTTGCTCTAGTAAATCTCTCGCTAAATCTGGAACAATTACGGATGCCTTTTGACTTTCAACCAACTTAGCTTCCTGCTCAGTAATTTGTCTAGCTGTTTCAATATCAGCAGGATAATGTGTCAATATTTGAGAACCTATTCTATCTTTTAAGGGAGTTACAATACTTCCTCTATTAGTATAATCTTCTGGGTTCGCCGTAAACAGAAATTGAATATCAAGTGGTAACCTCAACTTAAAACCTCTAATTTGAATATCGCCTTCTTGTAAAATATTAAATAATGCTACTTGAATTCTAGCCTGTAAATCTGGTAATTCGTTGATTACGAATATGCATCGGTTTGCTCTAGGAATCATCCCGTAATGGATCACACGATCATCAGCATAACTCAATTTCAAATTTGCTGCTTTTATAGGATCTACATCTCCAATAATATCCGCTACAGTCACGTCGGGTGTTGCTAGTTTTTCGGCAAAACGTTCACTTCTATGCAACCAATAAATAGGTGTATCATCTCCCTTTTCTTTTATTAATTCTAAAGCGTGTCTAGAAATAGGATTAAAAGGATCATCGTTAATTTCAGAACCTTCTACCACAGGAATATACTCATCCAATAAATTCAACATTAAACGTGCTAAACGCGTTTTTGCTTGTCCTCGTAAGCCTAATAAGTTAATATTATGCCTTGATAAAATCGCTCGCTCTAATTCTGGAATTACTGTATTTTCATAACCATAAACACCTTCAAAAGTGGTTTCTTTATTTTTTATTTTATTAATTAGATTATCGCGTAGTTCATCTTTTATAGATTTTGATTGATAACCCACCTTTATTAAATCTCCTAAAGTCTTGATATTTTCTATTTTCATATTATCCTTTAATTCTTTTTTTTCTATTTGTTTCGTAATCCTCAAAAATCATTTCCCCTAAACCTTTAAGTCCTGTATAAAACGCTTTGCCTTGATTTGCGTAAGTAAACTCTCTTACAAACTGCATTAAATAGGAGTCTTGAGCTATCATAAATGTTGTGATTGGTATATGCAAACGCCTTGCTTGTTGTGCCATAGCATAACACTTATTTACAATATGCGTATCTAATCCGTTACTGTTTTTATAATACTGTCCGTCGGGTAAACGCAAGCAACTTGGTTTTCCATCAGTAATCATAAAAATTTGTTTATTGGTATTTCGCTTACGTCTTAACAAGTCCATTGCCAATTGTAAACCAGCGACAGTATTGGTATGATACGGACCAACTTTTAAGTATGGCAAATCTTTAATCTCAATTTGCCAAGCATCATTACCAAATACTAAAATATCCAAAGTGTCTTTTGGGTAACGGGTTGTAATTAATTCTGCCAACGCCATAGCTACTCGTTTTGCAGGGGTAATTCTATCTTCGCCATACAAAATCATACTATGGCTAATGTCTATCATAAGCACAGTGCTCATTTGAGATTTATGAAGTGTTTCTTCAACGACTAAATCATCTTCTGAAAGCATGAAATCTGAAATACCATGATTAATTTGTGCGTTTTTTAAACTTTCAGTCATAGACACTTTATCTAAAGCATCACCAAATTGATAGTTTCTAAAATCACCCGTATGTTCATCCCCCATTCCTGGGCTTTTACTTTTATGATTGCCTTGTCCGCTGCGTTTGATTTTCCCGAAAATGTGATCTAAAGCTTGTTGGCGAATGGCACGTTCTGTTTTTGAAGTTATAGCTAATGAACCATTTCCATCAGGACCAATTTCTTCTTGCAAATACCCTTTCTCTTTTAGGTCTTCAATAAAATCTTCAATTGAATATTCGGCTGTGGTAAGTTTGTATTCTTTATCTAATTCTCGCAACCAATCTATGGCTTCATCAAAATCTCCTGACGTGTGCGTAATTAATTCCTTAAAAACTTCGAAGAGCTTATCAAAAGGCGATTGATAAGGCGCTTCGTATTGTTTAAACACGAAGCCTTTTTTAAAATTTTTGTCGTTTTTCATAGCAGTATAAAAATACTATAAATTTAAAGAAAACGACACCCTTTATAATCAGATTTATCTATACTTTAAAATGAATTTTGAATAAAGGTTATTCTACTCGTTTTAAACCATTAAGGTCTTCAATTTTTATAAACTTACCTAAAGTAGCAATTAAGCCTTCCTTTTTAAATTGAGATAGTACACGAATTGCAGATTCTGTTGCAGTACCTACTATGCTAGCATAATCTTCGCGAGACAATAGGACACTTAGAGTACCATCAGGGTTTACACCAAAATTGTTATGGATATAAATTAATGTTTCGGCTAAACGCTGGCGCACTGATTTTTGAGCCATATTGACAATAACATCATCGGCTTCTTTTAAATCATTAGCCATCTCTTTTAACACATCAAACGAAAATTTTGAATTTTTTTGAAGATCAGCAATTATTTCAGACTTTGGAATGAAACAAACTTCCATATCGTTTAAAGCGGTTGCCTGCAAATTAGACGCCTCTTCAATAATTAAAGAACGCTGACCCAATAACTGTCCTTTAACAACCATTTTTACAATCTGATCTTTTCCGTTTTCACTAAGTTTAGATAGTTTACAAATGCCATCTTTAACACAATACACACCATTTAATATTTCTCCTTCTTCAAAAATAACCTCACCTTTTTTGATTATTCTTGATATCTTACAAGAAGAAACTCGCATTAACTCGTCTTTAGTCAGAGACTTGAGTGAATTAAATTGTTTCACGATACATTGCTCACATTTTGCCATACCTAAAAATTGAAAATAATGTAAAGAAAAGAAAAATATGACAAATATCATATTAAATTTTTTATTAACCAGTAATCTTTGCTTCAGGTATATAATGAGCAAATAATAATAGTAATGAGCAATAGCAGTTGTTTCCATTGTGGGTTAGATTCGTCATCTACCGAAATCATATATGATGACAAATCATTTTGTTGTAACGGCTGTAAAACAGTGTACGAGATATTCTCTGCAAACGATTTAACGTGCTACTATGATTTGCAACAAGCTCCGGGTGCAACTCCAAAAGAAATTGAAGGCAAATACAATTTTTTAGATAATGCTAAAATTGTTGAAAATCTATTAGAATTTGATGATGAAAAAACGCAAATTGTAACATTATACATTCCGCATATTCACTGTAGTTCTTGTATTTGGATTCTTGAAAATCTAAATAAATTACATCCTTCCATAAGCGCATCACTAGTCAACTTTGGTAAGAAAACCGTTAGAGTTACCTATAATATTGATGACTTTTCAATAAAAGCATTAGTTAAACTTTTGAGCAGTATTGGATACGAACCCTTTATCAGCTTAGATGATTATAGTGTTGGCAAAAAAAATATAGACAGATCGCTAATTTATAAATTAGGTGTTGCTGGTTTTGCCTTTGGAAACATTATGTTTTTATCGTTTCCTGAGTATTTTCAAGTTAACGGATTTTGGATTGATAAATACGCGCCAGTTTTTAGGTGGGTGATGTTTACTTTTTCATTGCCCGTGATTTTTTATTCTGCACAAGATTATTTTATTTCAGCCTATAAAGGATTGCGCTCCAAAATTTTAAATATTGATGTTCCCATTGCGTTGGGAGCTGCTGTCCTTTTTCTAAGAAGTACTGCTGAAATTGTTCTAGATATTGGAACAGGCTTTTTTGATAGTTTATCTGGGCTTATTTTCTTTTTATTACTTGGGAAGTTTTTTCAGCAGAAAACATATACCTTTTTATCCTTTGAACGAGATTATAAATCCTATTTCCCCATTGGAATTACTAAGATTTCTTCTGATTCTTCCGAAGCCTCCATTCAAGTATATGATATTGAAAAGGGAGACAGACTCCTAATAAGAAACGAAGAACTCATTCCTGTTGATTGTATCCTAATAAAAGGAAATGCACGTATTGATTACAGTTTTGTCACAGGAGAATCTGAAGCTGTTTCAAAACAATCTGGCGCTAAATTATTTGCTGGCGGAAAACAATTGGACGGTAGTATTGAAGTTGATGTTTTAAAAAGCGTAGAACAAAGTTACTTAACCCAACTTTGGAGTAATGATGTGTTTAGTAAAAACAAAGAAGATAGTTTTACCACGTTAATCAATGCTATTAGTAAGCGGTTTACAATTGCAGTGCTTAGTATTGCAATTATAGCGACACTATATTGGTTATTTATTGATTCATCAAAAGCAATAAATGTTTTTACATCGGTACTCATTATTGCCTGTCCATGTGCTATTGCTTTGGCTGCGCCTTTTACGTTCGGAAATATGTTACGCATTTTCGGTAAACTCAAATTTTATGCTAAAAACGCATCAGTCATTGAACAATTAGCGGCCATTGACACCATTATTTTTGATAAAACAGGAACGATTACCGCCAATAAAGAAACCACGATTACATATGATGGTTTAGAACTTTCAGAAGAGGAAGAATCTCTTTTAAAAAGTACGTTGCGACAATCAAATCATCCCTTAAGCAGATCCTTATATTCGCTTTTAGAAGAAAATGACATTGTAACTTTAGATAACTACCAAGAGCATATAGGAAAAGGTATTGAGGCAAAACATAACGAAGATTCTATGAAAATTGGGTCTGCGCCCTTTGTGGGTTACACTTCGGAAACAGCTGCCTTAAATACAGCTGTTCACGTGAGTGCTAATAATAAATACAAAGGGAAATTCACGTTTTATAATAGGTACAGAAAAGGTCTTTCTAAGTTATTTAATAAACTTAAAATCCGCTATGATTTGGTGATTCTTTCTGGTGATAATGCAGGTGAAAAAGAAAATTTAACAAAATTACTTCCTGCAAACACAAAATTGTTTTTTAATCAAAAACCTGGGGATAAGTTGGAATATATCAAACATCATCAAAACTCAGGCGCAAAGGTGTTAATGATCGGTGATGGATTAAACGACGCCGGAGCATTAGCGCAAAGCAATGTTGGTATTGCTATTTCTGAAAATGTGAACGTGTTCTCCCCTGCTTGTGACGTTATCTTAGATGCCACAAAATTTAACCAGTTATACTATTTTATAAAAGCTTCAAAATCAGCTATAAATATCATTAAATGGAGTTTTGCTTTGTCTTTAGTATACAATGTTATCGGGCTCTATTTTGCAGTTACTGGACAGCTAGCACCTGTAATTGCTGCGATATTAATGCCTTTAAGCTCTATAAGTATTGTAGTATTTACGACAATTTGCACTAACATTATAGGAAGAAAACTGAAATAAAGTGAAAACTGAATTTGGCAGACAGGCGCGTTAGGGATTGCAGCGACATCCTTTTTTGAGGTACGAGAAAAAGACCTGCCTGCCGGCAGGCAGGTATAGCGGAAAGCCTGACCCTTGCGGGAACGCCTCAAAAAATGAAAATAAAAAAGGAAAACATGACAAATGTCATCTTTTACAAACGAGCATGAAAGTATTTTTGAACCATAACTTCTATTAGGTATGAGTGTTATATATATTTTGCTAGCTATTAGCATATTTGTTGCTATTGGCTTTTTTATTGCCTTTATTATTGCTGTGAAAAGCGGACAGTATGACGATAGTTATACGCCGTCTGTGCGCATGCTTTTTGAAGATGAATTGATAAAAGATAAACCAAAGAAAACGATACTAACCAAAAAGAATAATAATTAACACTATGGAAATGCAACAATTTCATTACGATAATAAAATCGTAACTAAATTCCTTTATGCTACAATAATTTTTGGAGTTGTAGGAATGGCGGTGGGTTTGCTACTTGCTTTTATGTTTTTATTCCCAAACCTTACAGATGGAATTTCGTGGCTTAGTTTTGGTCGTTTAAGACCTTTACATACAAATGCCGTAATTTTTGCCTTTGTGGGTAATGCCATGTTTGCTGGTATTTACTACTCACTTCAGCGTTTACTAAAAGCCCGTATGGCGAGCGACCTTTTAAGTAATATAAACTTTTGGGGTTGGCAACTTATTATTGTTGCTGCGGCTATCTCACTTCCTTTAGGGTACTCAACATCAAAAGAATATGCCGAACTAGAATGGCCAATTGATATTGCTATTGCACTTATTTGGGTGGTTTTTGGTGTGAATATGATTTGGACAATTTTAAAACGTCGCCAACGTCACTTATACGTAGCAATTTGGTTTTACATTGCCACGTTTGTAACCGTTGCAGTGCTTCACATTTTTAATAGTTTAGAATTACCTGTAAGCGGAATGAAAAGTTACTCGGTTTACGCTGGTGTGCAAGATGCTCTAGTACAATGGTGGTATGGACATAATGCTGTAGCATTCTTTTTAACGACTCCGTTTTTAGGATTAATGTATTACTTCGTACCTAAGGCAGCGAACAGACCTGTGTATTCTTATAGATTATCTATTATACACTTTTGGTCATTAATCTTTTTATACATCTGGGCAGGACCGCATCACTTGTTATATACGGCGCTGCCAGAATGGGCACAAAACCTAGGTGTAGCCTTCTCCATAATGTTATTAATGCCGTCTTGGGGAGGTATGATAAACGGTTTATTAACGCTTCGTGGCGCTTGGGATAAAGTACGAACCGATCCTGTTTTAAAATTTATGGTAGTAGCCATTACGGGGTATGGTATGGCAACTTTTGAAGGACCAGCCTTATCACTTAAAAATGTAAATGCTATTGCACACTTTACCGATTGGATTATTGCTCACGTTCACGTTGGTGCACTAGCTTGGAATGGTTTTATGGCATTTGGTATTATTTATTACTTAATTCCTAGACTCTTTAAAACTAAATTGTACTCATTAGGTTTAGCCAATTTACATTTTTGGTTAGGAACATTGGGTATCATTATATATGCATTACCTATGTACGTTGCTGGATTTACTCAAGCAAGTATGTGGAAACAATTTAATCCTGACGGCACTTTAACTTACGGTAACTTCTTAGAAACGGTTACTGAGATTATGCCTATGTATTGGATGCGTGCCATTGGTGGTACATTATACATTGTAGGTATGCTAATCTTAGTTTACAATGTTATAGTTACGGTAAGGCAAGGTAGCAAAGTTGAAGATGAGTTAGCTGAAGCTCCAGCTCTTGAGCGAGTAACTAAAAAACGTACTTCTAGTGAAGGTTGGCATACATGGTTAGAAAGAAGACCAGTACAATTAACATTACTAGCAACCGTAGCTATTTTAATTGGTGGTGTTATACAGATTGTACCAACTATCATGGTAAAATCTAACATTCCAACAATTGCAAGCGTACAGCCTTATACTCCATTAGAATTAGAAGGCAGGGACATATACATCCGTGAAGGTTGTGTGGGCTGCCATTCACAAATGATACGTCCGTTTAGAAGTGAGGTTGAGCGTTATGGTGAATACTCAAAAGCTGGAGAATTTGTCTATGACCACCCGTTCCTTTGGGGTAGTAAACGTACAGGTCCAGACTTACACAGAATTGGTGGTAAGTATTCTGATAATTGGCACTTTAATCATATGTACGATCCACAGAGTACGTCATCGGGCTCTATCATGCCTCGTTATCCTTGGTTAATTACAGGTTCATCTAGTGAACTTGATAAATCACTAACGGAGGCAAAAATGGAAGCTATGGTTACTTTAGGTGTTCCTTATTCTGAAGAAGATATTGAAAATGCGCAACAGAATATGTTAGACCAAGGTGCTCAAATTGAACAAAACTTGTACAGCGATCCAGACTTTGCTAAAACCTATGAGGCAGACAAGAAATATGCTGCTGAAAACAGTGAAGACTTTATTGAGATGAAGAATCGCGAGATTGTAGCTATGATAGCTTACTTACAGCGATTGGGAACCGATATTCATGTGGAAGATTAATTAAGCATCAAAAGAAAACATTATGTTAAAATTTGTAAAAAATCATATGGATAGCATTGCTGGGATTGAAATATACCCAATCATTTCTTTACTCATCTTTTTCATCTTTTTTGTAGTACTTTTTTGGTGGGTAATTACCGCTAATAAAGACCACATAAAAACTGTTAGTAACATTCCTTTAGACAACCAAAACGACGATATATTATGAAACCGACTATTCAAATTTTGAATTTTCTTCTGAATAGAATCGGAGGTTACATTTGTCCATTTAAAAATAATAAAACAACCATCAAATGAAAGATTTAGTTCCTTCTTGGATTCGTGTTCCAGTAGTATTTTTTATAATTTTTGGAGCCGTAGAATTCTTTATTGATTCTGGAGAGCAGCCAGCATTTATAAAACACCCAGCAGTAATACTCTTTTTACTGTTAATACTTTTAATCCTAATAGCTATCGAAGTTATCGTAAGTGCTTTAGAAAACATTATGCTTCATAAATTAGACGATGAAGCCAAAGCAATATTCTTAGCCGAAAAAGAAAAATCGTTTAAGTTTACTTGGTTAAAAGAAACTTACCAAAACCTTCTAGGGCAAACACCTATAGAAGACGAAGGTGAAATTATCTTAGACCATAATTACGATGGTATTAAAGAGCTTGATAACAATTTACCGCCATGGTGGATCTATGGTTTTTACGCTAGTATTGTTTTTGCTGCTGTATATTTATTAAGATACCATGTATTTAGTGGCCCAACTCAAATTGATGAATTGGAAACCGAATTAGCCGATGCTAGAATTGCTATTGAGGCCTATAAAAAAACTGCTAAAAATTTAGTTGATATTAATACAGTTACGGAACTTACTGAAGCCGCAGACTTAAGTGCAGGTAAAACTATTTTTGAAACCAATTGTGTGGCTTGCCATATGGCCGATGGAGGCGGTGGTATTGGACCAAATTTAACCGACCCAAATTGGATTTTAGGTGGTGATATTAAAAGTGTATTTAAAACAGTATCTGAAGGAGGTCGTTCTGGAAAGGGTATGATTGCTTGGAAACAACAGTTAAAACCATTAGAAATGGCACAGGTATCTAGTTATGTATTAACCTTTGAAGGAACTACTCCAGCCAACCCAAAAGCGCCTGAAGGTGATGTTTGGGTGGATGAAAATACCGAACAAGCTCCCGAAACTGTAACCGATTAGACAAAAACTTATCAAACTAAGCTAAATACAATCGAAACCTGCCAGATTAACAAAACTGGTCGGTTTCTAAAAAAACATTAGCACTTTGGAAACCCCAGATAACGAAAATTTTAGAGACTCTATTGGCACCATTACCGAAGAAGGTAAACGTGCCTGGGTATTTCCAAAAAAACCTAGTGGAAAATTTTATGAGTATAGAAAATATGTAAGCTACTTTTTACTGGCTTTTTTATTGCTATCGCCCTTTATAAAAATTAATGGGAATCAGTTTCTGATGTTTAACATATTAGAACGTCGATTTAATATTTTCGGTTTTCCCTTTTGGCCACAAGATTTTCATCTGTTTGTTATTTCTATGCTAATTGGCGTAGTTTTTATTACGCTATTTACTGTGGCTTTTGGTCGTATTTTTTGTGGATGGATATGTCCACAAACCATTTTTATGGAAATGGTTTTTCGTAGAATTGAATACTGGATTGAAGGTGATAGAAATAAACAACGGAAGCTTGATCGACAAAAATGGGATGCTGAAAAAATTAGAAAAAAAGGAATAAAACAATTCATATTTCTTATTATTTCGTTCATTATTGCGAATGTATTTTTAGCTTATTTAATAGGAAGTGACAAGCTTATTAAATACATTACAGATGGGCCATTTAATCATGTTAGCACTTTAATCTCGCTATTAATTTTTACAGCAGTATTTTACTTTGTTTTTGCATGGTTTAGAGAACAGGTTTGCATTATTGCTTGCCCTTACGGAAGATTACAAGGTGTTTTATTAGATACCAAATCTATTGTTGTCGCTTACGACCATAAACGTGGTGAAGCGGAAAACGGTAGAAAAAAGTTTAGAAAAAATGAAGACAGAGACGCTTTAGGACATGGTGATTGTATTGATTGTTTACAATGTGTAAATGTTTGCCCAACAGGAATTGATATTAGAAATGGTACGCAATTAGAATGTGTTAATTGTACAGCTTGTATTGATGAATGTGACCATATTATGGAAAGTATTAATCTTCCAAAAGGATTGATACGTTACGCGAGCGAAGAGAATATTGAAAAGAAAACACCTTTTAAATTTACTCCTAGAATTAAAGGCTACATCGCTGTTTTAAGTATTATGATTGGTCTTCTAATTGGTATGATGTTTTTACGAAATGATGTTGAAGCGAACATATTAAGGTTGCCTGGTCAGTTATATGAGCACAAAGACAATAACATAATTAGCAATGTGTTTACTTATAAATTGGTTAACAAAACTAGCGAAGATATTAATGATGTGAGTTTTAAATTAATGTCTCATAAAGGTGCGTTAAAATTGGTTTCCACAGGGACCGATTTTGTCCTACCAAGTCAAGGAATTGCTCAGGGCACGTTATTTATTGAAATAAATAATTCGGTATTGTCTGGTGATAGAAATAAGATAAAAATTGGTGTCTATAAAAATGCTCAATTAATTGAAACGACTACGGCTAATTTTTTAGGACCTAGGAGTTATAAATAGCTCTTAGCTTAGAGACTAATTTTGGCAGATGAGTGCATTAAGGATTGAAGTGGCATCCTTTTTTGATGCACGAAAAAAGACCTACCTGACGGCAGGCAGGTATAACGGAAAGCCCGACCCGAAAGGGGAATGATAGAAAATAAGTTAGGAAATCCTGAAACAAGTTAAGGATAATTAAAAAAAACAAAAATCATGAAAATTAATTGGGGTACTGGAATTGTATTAGCATTTATAGGATTTATATCGTTTATCCTCTACTTTGTTATTACCATGAATGTGGATGATAAATACAATCATGATTTGGTAAGTGAGGATTATTATGCCGATGAATTAAAATACCAAAAGGACATTGATAAACTGAAAAACTCTAAGACTTTAGACACTAATATTAGTTACAAAAAAACAACTGATGGATTGCTTTTAAAGTTTCCAGAGGCTTTCAATTACAAAGAAATTACAGGAAATATGTTCCTATATAGACCATCTAACAAACAACTAGACTTTGAGACTCCTATTTCATTGTCTAATTCTAATTTGCTCATACCTGACAAACGTTTGGTAGATGGTCGTTGGAACATTAAAATTGATTGGCAATATAAGGGAAAATCTTATTTATTTAAAGAATCTATAAATTATTAGCATGCTTGTTTCGGCATTTATATTAGGGCTATTAGGGAGTTTTCACTGTGTAGGCATGTGTGGCCCCATAGCTTTTATGCTGCCAGTTGACCGCTCTAATACGGTTAAAAAAATAACACAAATCGCCATTTACCATTTTGGTAGATTATTAGCGTACAGCATTATAGGTCTCATTTTTGGATTGATTGGTAAGAGCCTTTATATTTTTGGCTTTCAGCAGCAGCTCTCTATAATTATTGGTGTTTTAATGATTTTAGTCGTTTTAATTCCACAGCAAACCTTTAACAAGTATAATTTTTCAAGGCCTGTTTATAGACTCATTTCTAAAGTTAAATCTGCATTAGGATCTGCCATGAAGAAAAAATCTATGGATACGTTTTTAACCATTGGTTTTTTAAATGGTTTTTTACCGTGTGGTTTAGTTTACATGGCGCTTTTTGCGGCTATTGCCGGTGGAAATGCACTGAATGGTATTTTATATATGGCCGTTTTTGGATTAGGTACTATTCCGTTAATGACTACTGCAATTTATTTTAGTCAGTTTTTAAAAGGCAAAGCTCGACAACGTATACAAAAGGCAATTCCGGTTTTTGTGATTCTAATTGGTGCTTTATTTATTCTTCGCGGTTTAGGCCTTGGAATTCCTTACCTCTCTCCTGCTCCTGTTTATGAGTTGGTTTCCAATGGGGTGGATTGTCATTAATTAGTCCTTTATTTCTTCTAAAAATCAAATAGTTACACAATTATTCTAGTGTTTGATAGTATTTATCGATTCCGTATTGATATAAATGATAGTTTTATTTTCTATTTTAATAGTAATACTATTATATTTGCAATATAAAATATTAATTATGGATTCATTACTTTCAAATTTAAAGATTGCAGTACCAGAGAAAATCTACGTAAAAGACCCTGAGTCTTCTGCTTTAGGTAAGCGCATTGTGGAACACAGTATTATCTTGATAGACGAGATTGGTTTTGACAGTTTTACATTTAAAAAACTAGGTACTTTAATTGGGTCAAACGAGAGTTCTATTTATCGCTATTTTGAAAGTAAACATAAGTTGCTACTTTATTTATCGTCTTGGTATTGGGCATGGATTGAGTATCAATTGGTATTTGAAACCCATAGTTTAAATCCAGCAGATAAACTTGAAAGGGCTATTGAAATTGTTACGAGAACTATAAAAAAAGACTCAAATTTCTCTCATGTGAATGAAGTGGTTTTGAATAGAATTATGGTTAACGAAAATTCTAAATCGTTTTTAACTAAAGAGGTAGATCAAGAAAATAAAGATGGTTATTTCGTTATCTATAAGCGTATTGTGCATCGTTTAAGAGATATGATAAAGACTATAAAGTCAGATTATAAATTCCCTTCTAGTCTTGCTAGCACCATTCTTGAAGGAAGTTTACATCAGCACTTTTTAAAAGACCATTTCACGTCCATTACCGATTGTAACGACAGTCTTTCCCCAACCAATTTCATGAAAAATTTAGTACTTAACACTTTGAAATCCTAACTATGGAACACGAACAAATGACCCCTTGGCAACGTTTAGTTGGTTTACTTCAATTGGAAAAAAGAGATATCCTGCAAATTTTTTACTATGCTATTTTTGCTGGTATTGTGGCTTTATCACTCCCATTGGGAATTCAAGCGATTATTAATTTAATTCAAGGTGCTCAAATCTCAACTTCTTGGGTCATATTAGTGATTATAGTAACACTAGGTGTCGCCTTTTCTGGAGCATTACAATTGATGCAATTAAGAATTATTGAAACGATACAGCAACGCATATTCACTCGGTCGTCTTTTGAATTGGCCTATCGTTTTCCAAAAATAAAAATGTCAGAATTACGGAACTATTATCCGCCAGAATTAGCAAATCGCTTTTTCGATACATTAACCATACAGAAGAGTTTATCAAAAATTTTAATTGATGTGCCAACCGCAGTTTTACAAATTCTATTTGCGTTAATTCTGCTATCCTTTTATCATCCATTCTTTATTGTATTTGGACTTTTACTGCTCGTTCTCATTTTTGTGGTATTCAAATTCACAGCACAAAAAGGGTTGGAAACCAGTTTAAAAGAATCAAAAAACAAATACAAAGTAGCACACTGGATTCAGGAAATCGCCCGTTCAGTAATTAGTTTTAAATCATCGGGGAGCACTAGTTTGGGTATAAACAAAAATGACGACTTAGTGAATAACTACTTAAAGGCAAGAGAAAGTCACTTTAAAGTATTGATGCTCCAGTTTATTCAAATGATAACTTTTAAGGTTATTGTTACAGCCAGTTTATTATTAATAGGCGGTGCTTTGGTGTTAAATCAAGAAATGAATATTGGGCAATTTGTCGCTGCCGAAATCATCATATTATTAGTTATTGCTTCAGTTGAAAAATTAATATTAGGCTTAGAATCATTTTACGACACCCTAACTTCCCTAGAAAAAATAGGACAAATCGTCGATAAAGACTTAGAAAATGAAGAAGGAGAAACACCGCAATTCAGCAAAGGTATTCGTATTGAGTTAGAAAATGTTACCTATGAAGTCAACAATAGAGATAAGCATATTTTAAAAGATATCTCATTAAAAATAAATTCAAAAAGTAGAATTTTAATTAAAGGTGAAAGTGGTTCTGGAAAATCTACTTTATTAAGATTAATTTCTGGAGTGATTCAAGCTACATCGGGTCATGTTTATGTAAACGATATGTCTATTAATAGTTTACACTTAAACTTTTATAGGTCGCAATTAGGGTTATCCTTATCCGATGAGAATCCTTTTGAAGGTTCCATTAGAGAAAATCTGACATTTGGTAATTCTAATATTTCTGATGAAAATATTTATGGGGTACTTGATATCGTAGGTCTTAAATCTTTTATAAGAGAACAACCCGAAGGATTAAACACGGTACTTTATCCTGATGGTAAACAAATGTCTTACTCATTATCTAAAAAAATTGTTTTGGCTCGCGCTATTTTAAAAGCACCTAAAGTATTAATTCTTGAAGATGCTTTAGATAGATTTAATAGATCGGAAACAAAAGCTATTGTAGATTATTTATCACATCAAGACAGACCTTGGGCACTCGTTGTAGTTAGTTTTAGTTCTGTTTGGACAGATAAATGTAACGAAATTATCACTTTAGAAAAAGGCCAAATCAAATCTAAAACCAACTAAGCTATGCTAAATATATCCCATAATCAATTGAATAAAAAAATAGACTTAGCTGATTATAAGTCTGGAAAAAATATCATGAATGTTCAGTATTACAAATACTTTAACAGGTTTTTATTGGCTGCAGCTATTATTCTATTTATTGTGATGTTTTTACCTTGGACTCAAAATATAACGGGCCAAGGCATAGTAACCACTTTAAAACCAAATCAGCGTCCACAACATATTCAATCCCAAATACCAGGAAGAATTGAAGAGTGGTTTGTACAAGAAGGTGATGAAGTAAAAAAAGGTGATACCATTTTAAGAATATCTGAAGTGAAAAGTGATTATTTTGATGATAGACTCATGGAAAGAACCAACAATCAGATACAAGCTAAATCATCGTCTGTAACTGCTTATGGTGGAAAAGTTGATGCTTTAAATAGACAAATCTCAGCTTTACGAAATGAGCAAAAATTAAAGTTCGAACAGACCAAAAACAAATTGATACAATCGCACCTCAAAGTAAAAAGTGATAGTATTGATTTGGAAGCTTCAAAAACAAATTTAAAAATTGCAGAGACACAATTTAATCGTATTCAAACTTTGCAGGAAGAAGGTTTAAAAGCAGTGAAGGATGTAGAAGAAAAACGCTTAAAACTTCAAGCAACTCAGGCTAAATTTATTTCGCAAGAAAACAAATATTTAGCAAGTCAAAATGAAGTCATTAATGCGAGATTAGAATTATCAAGAACGAATGCTGCTTTTACTGATAAAATTTCAAAAGCTCAAAGCGATATGTTTACAGCGAAATCTAGCGGTTTTGATACTCAAGCACAAGTTACCAAACTTGAAAACGCATATAGTAATTACAAAAAGCGTAATAGTCTCTTGTATGTCACTGCGCCACAAAATGGATTTATAAATAAAGTTTTAACTGGCGGTATTGGGGTAACCTTTAAAGAAGGAGCAGAATTAGTTGGCATTATGCCTTCAAAATATGATTTAGCTGTTGAAACTTTTGTAAGACCTATTGATTTACCATTACTCCATATAGACGAAAAAGTACGTGTTCAGTTTGATGGATGGCCTGCCATAGTATTTAGCGGTTGGCCAAATGTATCTTATGGAACTTATGGCGCAAGAGTAGTTGCTATTGAACGTTTTATAAGTGATAATGGCAAATATAGAGTATTACTCGCTCCAGATGAGGACGATCATACCTGGCCAGAAGCCATTAGAGTAGGTTCTGGCGCAAGAACCATTGCCCTATTAGAAGATGTACCAATTTGGTTTGAATTATGGCGACAAATTAACAGCTTCCCTCCTAACTATTATCAACCTGAAGGCAATAAAACGGCTTCAAAAAAAGATAAATAATGAGAGCATTTGTATTAAGTATTTTATTATGCCTTAGTAGTATAGTTTCAGCTCAAGATAGTACTTCGATAATGTCGCTATCTGAATATTTAGGCTATGTTAAGTCGTTTCACCCTATTGTGAAACAAGCCAACTTAATTATTAATAAAAGTGAAGCTAAACTGATGAAAGCTCGTGGTGCTTTTGACCCAAAATTGGAAGTAGATTACGATAGAAAGAAATTTAAAAACACTGAATATTACGACAGACTAAATGCATCTTTTAAAATCCCAACTTGGTTTGGTGTGGAATTAAAAGGGAATTTTGAGGAGAATACAGGCTATTTTTTAAATCCTGAGGCATTTTTACCAGAAGATGGCTTATACAACGCTGGTGTTTCTGTTCCTGTTGCGAGAGGCTTACTAACTAACAGTCGAATGGCCATGTTAAGACAGTCTAGGTTGTATGTAAAGCGAGCGCACGTTGACAGGCAGTTACTGGTTAACAACATTTTATACAACGCTACAGTCACCTATTTTAATTGGTTAAAAAACTATAATGAAAAACGAGTTTATGAAGACTTTTTAACCAATGCCGAAATGCGTTTTATTGGTATTAAAAAGAGCTTTGAAGTTGGTGATAAACCAGCTATTGATACTTTAGAAGCGCGTATAGCTTTAAACAATAGAAAGCTGAATTTAGAAAAGTCTAGAATTACGTTTGTTAAATCATCTTTAGAGTTATCAAACTATTTATGGCTGAATGCTAACACACCTATTGAAATTAAAGACCGTATCATTCCTGATGCGAATACATTTGATACTATTGATTTAACTTTAAATACTTCGGGCTTGGATATTGAAAGTTTCGATATTGAAAATCACCCAAAATTACAATCTCTAGATTATAAATTTCAAAGTTTAAATATTGAAAAACGTTTAAAACTGAACAATTTATTACCTCAAATTGATTTGCAATACAACTTTTTATCGCAAACTCCAGAAGTTTCACGCTCATTTAGTACCTCAGCATATAAAAGTGGCGTAAATATGAGTTTTCCTTTATTCTTAAGAAAAGAACGCGGTGATTTAAAATTAGCAAAAATAAAATTGCAAGACACTAAGTTTGAAATTCAGAATACCAGAGTGGGTCTTAAAAACAAGATTAATGCGATTAGTCAAGAGCTGGATTCGTACATAATACAAAACGATTACACAGATACAATAGTAGATGATTATTCAAAAATGCTATCTTCAGAAGAACGTAAGTTCTTTTTAGGAGAAAGCTCATTATTTCTAGTGAACTCGCGAGAATCAAAATTGATTGACGCAAAATTAAAGGCTATAGAAATTGAGAATAGTTTCTTTAAAACTAAAGCCAAATTGTTTAATGTTTTAGCCCTTTCTGAAGCTCAAATAAACTAAGTTTTACCATTCCTGTTTTTGCAGGAATGGCAAACTATTTAAATCTTAAATGTCATAACCGGCAATGTAGAATGATTTGCCACATCTTCACCAATACTACCTTCAAAGAAATGTGCTAATCCTTTTCTGCCATGCGTGGGCACAATTATTAAATCTGCTCCAATTTTATTGGCACAATTTAAAACACCTTCTTCAACTGTATAATCACACACATAATGAACATCTTTCATTTTAGTTAAATTGCGTTCTGCTTTTGTAAAGAAATTTACTGCTTTTTGCTCAATTTCTAAGGAGCTCATAAACCTATCATTAGGTAAATTAACATGAACCAAATAGAATTTAGCGTCAATTTTATCAAACATCTTTACTGCATTTAAATAAGGTTTAATAGTTTCTTCAGAGAAACTACAAGCAAAAGCTACCACATTAAAATTCACATCAGACACATTATTTTTAACTACTAATACAGGAATATTTGCATTACGAACCACACGTTCTGTATTCGAACCAACAAAAAATTCTACCATACCACTAGAACCGTGAGAGCCCATAACAATCAAATCAGCATCATTTTTAAGTGCTACATCATTAACTTCACTAAAGACCTTAAAGTGTTTAATAATTGAAGTTACTTTTAAATCATTTAAGTAATCTTTCTTTAAAAAACCTTCAAGCTTTTGTTCAGCGATCTGAAGAAAAAAAGCAGCCTTTTGGCTTTGAAATCCTTCTGAAGTTGTTAACATAATATCCGACATTTCGAGCATGTGTAAAACGAGTAACTCTGCATCGTGTTTTTTAGCAAGTTTTGCTGCAGTTTTAAGTGCGTATTCTGAATGATCAGAAAAATCTACGGGTATAATGATTTTTTTCATGATTTCTTTTTTTTAGATTAAACAGTCATAGAAAACAACTGCGTATCTGGCTGTTTTCTTTGTAATAGCACATCAAACGCCATACATATATTTCTAACGAATGGCTGACCCTTTTTGGTAACTTTAATTTTATTAGAATAAACTCGAAGCAACCCATCTTTTTCCATTTCTTTCAATAGAATTAAAACCTCTGGTAATTCATCAAAATACAATGTGCCTTTTGTCCATGACGTCTCAAATCGACACATTAAATTTAGAATATGTTTACGAATAGTTAAATCTTCATCATTTAGGATATGTCCTCTATAAACAGGAATAATATTATCTTTTAATAAGTTGTAATAGCTTTCAATATCTTTTACATTTTGAGCAAAACCATACCAGCTATCACTAATTGAAGAGACCCCTAAACCAATCATAGCCTGAGTTTTTGAAGCTGTATAACCCATGAAATTTCTATGTAAATCACCTTGAGTCATCGACTGATAAAGTGAATCAGTAGTTAAAGCAAAATGATCCATTCCTATTTCTTCATACCCTACTTCAGCCAACAATTCCTTACCTAATTCATATTGATTTCTTTTTAGTTCAGCAGAAGGTAAATCTGTATCATTAAACCCGCGCTGCCCATTTCCTTTTATCCATGGCACATGCGCATAACTATAAAAGGCTAGTCGATCTGGAAGTAATTCCTTAGTTTTTAAAATCGTTTCTTCTACATGTTCTAACGTTTGAAACGGTAACCCAAAAATAATATCGTGTCCCACCGAAGTATAGCCTATTTCTCTTGCTAACTCTGTAGCCTTCTTAACATTCTCAAATGGTTGAATTCTATGAATCGCTTTTTGCACTGTTTCATTATAATCTTGCACACCATAGCTTACTCGTCTAAAGCCAACATCATATAGGGCTTGTAAATGTTCGCGAGTGGTATTATTAGGATGTCCTTCAAAACTAAATTCATAACCCACTGCCAATTCTGAAGTACTTAAAATTTCCAGTATGAGGTGTTTTAAATTCTCTGGACTAAAAAAAGTTGGTGTTCCGCCTCCTAAATGCAATTCCTTTATAACAGGTTTTTCATCAAATAACTCTAAATACAACTGCCATTCTTTTAAAACAGCATTTATGTATGGAGATTCTACACTATGTTGTTTGGTAATGCGTTTGTTACATCCACAAAACGTGCAAAGACTTTCACAAAACGGCAAATGGATATATAAACTAATCCCTTCTTTCGAATTACTTTCTTTAAAAGATTGAATTAAGGAAGACTCCCACTTCTTTTGAGAAAAAGATTCTTGATTCCAATAAGGAACCGTTGGATAACTCGTGTAACGAGGTCCTGCAATATTATATTTATTGACTAATGATTTTAGCATACCTAACTTTTATATCTCAAAATTAATATAATAGTATGCAAGAAAATATGATATATGTCATAGCTATAACTTGCTATTTGTTTAATTATACCTTAACTTTCCAATAAATAAAAACTAGAATAATGAAAAAATTAAGCCTCTTATTAATTGCCATAGCTATAAGTTTTACAGCATGTAAAAAAGAAAAGAAAGATACAAAAACTATTGAAACTGAAACTACAGAAACAGCAGTTGTAGCACCTAAAAAAGTAAAAATCACTTTAAGTGCTAAAAGTGATAGCAATGTAAGTGGTAATGTCGTTTTTAAAGAAGTAAATGGTGAAGTTAGTATGACTGCTATTATTAGCGGATTAACCCCTGGTCAACATGCCATTCACATTCACAATTCTTCTGATTGTTCTTCTCCTGATGGGAAATCTGCAGGTGGCCATTGGAATCCAACGGTAAAACCACATGGTAAATGGGGTGCTGAAACAGGTTATCATAAAGGTGATATAGGTAATTTCACAGCTGATGAAAATGGGAATGGTACGGTTTCATTCACTACGAACGAATGGTGTATTGGCTGCGGAGACGACACTAAAGATATACTTGGGAAAGGTATCATAGTTCATGCTGGTGTTGATGATTTAACATCACAACCTTCGGGAGCTGCCGGAGCTCGTGTAAGCTGTGCTGGTATTATCCAGTAATTTTAAAACCTACACTTAATTTTCTGTGTTTTGAAAACGTCTTATCCTGTAATCAATATTTTGATTACTATTAAGATCAAAATATTGGAATTAAATTATTGAAGTTTTAGATAGCCACTTTATGTTTTATTTATGCATTTTTTGCCAAAACAGGCTCAAAACAGCTTAAGAAATCGTTCAGATAAAAAGTATATTTCAAATTTAAAGGCACGAAAAAAATCAAATCGAATTGGACGACTAATTTTAATAGATTATTAAAAAGATGTCGCTATTACAAATAGCTGAAATAGCAATTCCGAACTGAGAGTTTTTAAAGATGATTTTCTCTAACTAAAATATAAAGGTTTATGTAAAATAAGCATACAAATATTATACTTGGATAAAACCCCCTAAGTCTTATAAAGAAAAAGAAAATCAGCCACTTCAGATAAAAATAAATAAGATAAATTAATATTTAATGAAACATCTTATCCTATTAATATTCCTAATAACACAAACATCTATGACCCTATTTAATTTTGATTCTAAAAGTGATATTTCTAACTGGCGTATTGTTGATGATGTTGTTATGGGAGGACGTTCTAATGGTGATTTTAAAATTAACGATTCTGGAAATGGAATATTCCTTGGAGATGTATCATTAGAAAACAATGGTGGATTTTCAATGGTGCAATATGGTTTTGACACCAAAAAAGTGAGTAACTATACTAAAGTCTGCATGAAACTGAAAGGTGATGGTAAAACCTATCAATTCAGAATAAAAGAAAACGATTCAGACTATTACTCTTATGTAACGTCATTTGAAACCTCTAAAGATTGGGAAACCATAGAAATTCCATTTAACAGTATGTATCCTGCATTTCGTGGCAGAAAACTAGATGCCGCTAATTACTCTGGCAAACAAATGGAAATGATTGCTTTTTTAATTGGAAACAAGAAAGCCGAAGCTTTTAATCTCGAAATTGATAGTATTATTTTAAAGTAGTTTCATAAATTTTTTAGAGCGCACTTATAATATCATACTTGGTAATAATTTGGTAGTTACCCTCTTCTAATTTAACCAATACGGCATTATTTTCTTTATTAAACAACTTTGATATGGTTTCAATAGGCGTATTTTTATCAACTATTGGGAAGGGTTTATGCATGACCTCTTTAATTGGCAAATCTGAAATGTCTTTGTTTTCAATATACTTTCTTAATAAATCTGCTTCGTCAATAGCACCAACAAATCCGCTTGAATCTTCAACTGGTATTTGAGATATTTTGTGGGCTTTCATACGCTCAATGGCATGAGACACTAATTCTTCTGTTTTTACAGTAACTAATGGCTTATCCGTATTATTAGTAACTAAATCTGCTGCTGATGTGATTT
>Ga0213868_10000743_pt1 | contig 31436 bp, 54 predicted proteins | sample PICome_9_FD_160087 | JGI IMG/M metagenome (GOLD analysis project Ga0213868, IMG submission 160087) | Coastal seawater microbial communities near Pivers Island, North Carolina, United States - PICO127 | ecosystem: Environmental > Aquatic > Marine > Coastal | place: USA: North Carolina... | reverse complement strand
ATACGTCTGCCTATGTGTTGAGCACACGACCCTGTGAATCAATCACAGACTGATTGAAATTAAAGCCATTTAAGTTAAAGGCCATCGTGGAGACACCAAGAGCAGTGAACCAAATACCGACAACTGGCCAAGCAGCCAGGAAGAAGTGAAGGGATCTACTGTTATTAAAAGAAGCGTATTGGAAGATCAAACGACCGAAGTAACCATGGGCTGCGACGATGTTATAGGTCTCTTCTTCTTGACCGAACTTATAACCATAGTTCTGTGACTCGGTTTCAGTCGTCTCACGGACGAGTGAAGATGTAACCAGACTTCCGTGCATAGCAGAGAAAAGAGATCCACCGAATACCCCAGCAACACCGAGCATGTGGAACGGGTGCATAAGGATATTGTGTTCTGCCTGGAATACAAGCATGTAGTTAAAAGTACCAGAAATACCAAGAGGCATAGCATCGGAGAAAGAACCTTGACCGAAAGGATAGACGAGGAATACTGCACTCGCAGCAGCGACTGGAGCAGAATATGCTACACAGATCCATGGACGCATACCTAAACGGTATGAGAGTTCCCACTCACGTCCCATATAAGCATAGATGCCGATAAGGAAGTGGAAGACTACCAGTTGGAAAGGACCACCGTTATACAACCACTCATCGAGTGATGCTGCTTCCCAGATTGGGTAGAAGTGGAGACCGATTGCATTTGAACTTGGGACAACTGCACCAGAGATGATGTTGTTGCCATACATGAGTGAACCAGCAACGGGTTCACGGATACCGTCAATATCGACGGGAGGTGCTGCGATGAATGCAACAATGAAGCAGACAGTTGCTGCAAGCAGTGTTGGGATCATCAGTACACCGAACCAACCGACATAAAGACGATTGTTTGTTGAAGTTACCCACTCACAGAAATTCTGCCATGGGGTTGATTGTTGCCTTGAAAGAGTTGTAGCCATTGTTTTGTACGAAAAAGTAAGACCATCAGGGAATGGTGGAGTTACTATTTCCCCAGCACCCTCAGCCGGGGATATGAGAGACGTGATTTATACACCCTATAGGTCTCGGTTTGAGGGGTGTTAAGAACAGTTAAGAAATGTGTTGATTTCTTAACTTGCTGACTTATTTAGTATACTACGGTTTCCCATCTCTGTCAACCCCCCCGTGTTGGGAGTGTTTTGAGGTGGTTTCCCGAAGACCCGTCTATCATACAGGTCTTTGAAAATCCCGTCAAGCCCTAGTATCGATATTCCTGAATTCGATCCAACACCTTATTGAGATACTTATGTGCTAGGTCCTTTTCCTTCTGCCAAACTGCTTTCGATTCTTCATCTACTTCATTCTTAAGTTTAAGAACATGACATATCAGTTCATCCTTATTCAATTGATTCTTTGGCATATAATAAAAAAGACTCTACTCAGTATATAGAGTAAAGTCTTTTTTGTCTGTTATTGAATTGGGATTTGTGCTGGTATCAACATACCACCACCTGGTCCATCATCATCATCAACATCTTCTGTAATCACCGAATGAATTATAAAAGCACCCAACATAAAGGTTGCTAATAACATCATTTTACCATACTCCAGGAATAAGTTGACCTGTTGCTGCATATGATCCCATTGCGGCAATGACACCAATCATTGCTGCCCAACCATTAATACGTTCTGCGCGTTCGTTCATTTGTTTTTTCCTGTGTTTTGTTGTAAATAATGACTCTACCATTTTCATGAGTGAATACTAATTCATCATCATGTGCCCAGCAGAGTTCTTCGTATAGGGCATTTAATCTCTCCATATCATCATAGAGTTGATTTGGATTAGACATTCGTTTTACTAACCTGTTCATATGGATGTTGAGGTTTATGTTCTCTATCCATAGGTTTAGAAGACTCAAAAGGATCTCTTGAGAGATTTTTGATAACAATAAATGCCTCTTTGTTACACTTACGAGTCCCAATAGGTGATTGCCATTTCTTGTTATACACTTCACCTACATCAATACCAGAAACTTGAGTTCCTGCCATTTCAACTACAATATCATCACCTTCTTCCCACCCATATTTTTGGGCAAGAGAAGCAACTTGTTCATAAACAGATGGAGTGTCCATTACTCGATCTTCTGGTTCAAGACTTCCGTGCATCAGTAGAGATTCTCTTCTTGTTCAGTTTCAAGTATAACATCAGAAGTTGGATATGCAACACAAGTGAGTACAAATCCCTCTTCAATTTGATCATCATCCAAGAATGATTGATCACTTTGATCTACTGTACCAGATACGATTTTACCTGCACAAGAAGAGCAAGCACCAGCACGGCAAGAGTAGTTTAAATCAACTCCACCTTCCTCTGCTGCATCAAGGATGTATTGATCATCTTCGCAAGTGACAGTGGTTTCAGCACCATCAGGAGTGCGGAGAGTAATGTTAAAAGTCATCGTTTAATAAGTTTCAGATAATTTTTCGATGGAATATGCCAACAATACGAAGAAGGCAATACTGGTCATTGTAAACAAGATTTGATACATTGTCAAGATCAGAATCCGAAAAGTCCAAAAAAGAACACACTACCAGTCGTAGCATAAGAAATCAAAGCAGCAGCAAATCCAATCATTGCTGTGCGACCATTGAGTTTCTCTGCACGTTCTGCATGTGTCTCAAGACCATATGCCTCAGTATAAGAGGGATCGACATACATACGGGGTTCAGTGGCCCACATGTTTGTGCGTCCACCGTCTTCGGTTGTTACAGTCATTTGAGTTTTGTTAAGAAACATTACAGTATTATATAGCAAACATAAAGTCTTGTCAAGAGTGGTCAGTATAAATGCTTACTCTTTTGTTTCTTCTATGGGAGGTAATCGGTTAAAGTATGGATCATAATCAAATATAGAGTTCCAATCCTCAATTTGATTTGCCTGTGTCTTCCAAAAATTCCAAAGTCCTTCATAACTTGACTTATGAAAGGCATCAATATGTTCTGCATGAATCGAAGAACCCAGTTCGAGTTTATATAAGAACAAAGGAATAGCAAAAGTATTTCCAGAATTATAAATCAAGTCATCGGCAACTGCTCTTGGTTTGACTCCATTATCAATCTTATACTTATCACCTCTTACATGAAGGTCAATTAATTTTTGTGCATGACGACGTGTAATCAAATAACAAGCAGTTGAGAAATCATTTACAAATCTCTTATGCATTTTTAAATGAACTGATGCAGGATTAATGACAGCAAGTTGGATTACATCATAATCATAAGGAATTTTTGCATAGAAATTTTTCCATTCAAAAGGCCAATGAGCAGCAGTAGAAATATCACAATCATCTTCCATTACTAAGGCACATGGAGCATCTGTTTTAAGAAACTCTACCATTGCTTTCAGATGAGACGTAGTGCATCCAACCTCACCAGATGACATCATATCAGGATATCTTCCTTTAAGAATGTCTCCAAGGTCTCTACCATCCCTACCATCGTATGCAGAGATGCGTGTATAGTTTTCAATCTCCCAATACTTAAATTGCTCTTCCATATATTCTTTTCTTTCTGGTTGCTCATCCAGATTTAAATAATATATGTGAGGAAGTTTTTTGAGTTTATAGAGTGCTTTATTTTTATCCATTAGATAACCTTCCAATTCTCACAATATAAATCCTTTGTATCTTTGTCGGCATAATCAGAACCAAACCACATGCTTGGTGCAATTACTTTTTTGTTTGGATTTTGAATCAACCATGCACCCCACCAACTCATGGAACTATTGGCAATAATAGCATGATCACACAAAGACATCAAGCACATATCAAGATAAGGAACTAATGCACCATCGGAATGAGTATCTTCTGGTTCAGAGAACATGAATCGATCATTCTGAAAGAATTCTTGCTCCTTACACCACTCAATCGAATCGGAAAATACAACTACAGGAAGACTCTCATCAAACTCTGCAAGTGCTTTTTCATAATACTCAAGAGGTTGCACAGGATGTTGATTTGCAAGGTTTACATATGCCCATTTAAATCCTCTCTTATCAGCAAGACCAGGATCACCACGACGAACATGAAGGAAGATGACTTCTTCTCCCATCTGACTACGAAACTCTTTACAAGGATCTAACCAATTACTTTTAAAAGTAAAATCTTTACGAATCTCGTTTTCAATATGCTTAAAATATTTTTCCGTTTGAAAAAATCCATAAACACTTACTTTATCAGGACACTTATTAAATATATCCTCATCAAAATGAAAATGCTTTTCCTGAATTATATTTTCAGTTTCAATCCATCCAATATTTTTATTGTCTGCAAGTTCAAATGCTTCCAACAATCCATAATTATCAATTTGAACTTGTGAGTTCTCCGGGGGAATCGTATATTCAAACTCTCGATTTGCGGCAATACCTTTAAGAGCCGCATACTGAAACATTTGATTGCCAAATCTTCCAATCGTTCCAATATGATTAAATCCAATCACCTTTCATATCCTCAAAAACTTTTGCAATCCCTCTATCTATAGTGGTTTTAGGTATCCACCAACCAGTAATATAAGTATCTGCTTCGTTTCGTTTATCCATCTGAACACTATCTTTTGCAAGACCAGGTTTAATATTTACTGTCTTATCAATCAAATTAAATTGTCCCTGAATAATAGAAGCAACATCTTTAATCGAAGTAGAACTAAAGGAAGTAACATGAAGTGGGTCTTCTGGTTTGAAGTCTGTAAAGTTCTCCATTACAGTTTCCAGTGCTTCACAGCAGTCCTCAGCGTAAAGGAACTGACGTTCTTCTGTGCCATCAGTCATCATCTCAAATTCACCCTCCTCAAATCCTCTACGGATGAAATCAGTAATCACATGTGCCTTCTCCATATCCTTTTCAATACCATACACATTCCAAAACTTTACTGTGAGTCCTTTCAATGCTGTGGTATGAAGTTCACCAACTCTCTTCATTACACCATAAGGAGAGTAACTCATATTACTCATCTGCGAAGAAGCAAATATAAATCTCTTCCGATACTTCTCAAGTAAGGCAAAAGTATTTGCCATCATACGTGTGTTATTATTAATGAATTGGAAAGTATGTTGATACTTCTTCAGGTAATGTGACCCACCAACATCGAAAGCAAGAAAGAATACAAAGTCGGCATTCTTAATAATACTTTCAACATAAGTGTTTGGTGTTACACGAAGGTCATTCTGTGGACCTTCAACTATATCAACACCAATTACATCATGACCTTTCTCTTTTAAGTACTCTTCTAGATAAGCACCGATCTGTCCAGCAGATCCTAAAATAGCAATATTCATTTTTTTATACTTGATATTTTGAATTGTCTTTTGATAGATGAACTATTTTCGGATCAAAATTACATTGAGAAGAAAAATCTTCTGGATATGCATATGATGAAGATAGAGTATTTACATTACTCTTATTTTCAATAAAAAATTTATTTAAATGACTTTCATCATGCCATACTGCAATTATATCATCATTTATATCATCATCAACTCTTCCTTTAATTTCATCAATCAATTTAAAAACATCAGGAACTTTTCCACCCCACAAACATCCTTGCCAATATGTAGAGGTATCATCTTCATCAGAAACAGAAGCTCTAGATTTTGGATTAGTTTCAAAAGACCCAGGAAAACTTTGATGTCCTGGCATTTTCAAATAATGACATGGATGATGAACTCCAAAGAAAGATTTATCATCATCAAAAAATTCTTCTTCACTTATTTCATCAACAACTAAACCATCAGCATCGATAAAGACAAACCAATCATTTTTTAAAATCTCTTCTCTTGCCTTATCAATAATTTCAAATCTCTTTAAAGTAATAAAAGGCCATTTTAAATGTTCTTGTTGATACTTAATTATATTATCAGGCAATCCATCTAGTTCACCATCAGTAAAGACCATGAAAGTTTTTATTGAATTTGGAAGAAAATATTTTTCTATATTCTCATAATATTTTGGTAAAAAATTAAGATACTTGCCAGTTCCAATAAAGCATACGGCAACTTTAGTTTTTTTATTTTTAATAACTTTTTCGATATTAGGCATATAATAATTTTGAATTACGTTTGTCCAGTCAAATTGTTTTGAATATTCTAAAATTTCATTTCTATTTTTCACAGAGTATTCTCTGTTCTCAATGATTGCTTTCTCAATATACTCTAAATCATTTACCTTATCTTCAGGAACTACAGTAATAAATTCTTTGCTTATATCAAGATTTGCAGTGGCCCATTCACTAACAACAACTCCAAGACCTGCAGCAAAGGCTTCCATAATAACTAAAGAATGTGCCTCACCATCAGATAGAAGTACAAGATTGCCATAGTCAGTTAGATTATCATAAAGATATTCTTTTTCCCACTCCCCAAGATAATTTTTAGATTGGTCAAATCTATGATCTACAATATTACCCGCATACCATAAACTATCAATTGATTGAAAGAAGCATTGCCTTTTTCTATAATCAACTTTTGCAAGAAAGATTGATCTGTCGGAAAATTTTGGAGTATTAGTTACCCTAAAGTTTTCTGACATAACTCCATTTGGATTTAGGCATAATTTATCTGAAGATATTTTACAATCATTCTCATATACTTTGTTGATGCCATCAGACAATCCAAAGACTGTGGGTTTAACTTGAGTAAAAACATCAAAAACTCTTTCCTTATATGGACCCATTAATTCAGGTCTTTCAATGTAAGCAAAATGAGTTGTTATAGCACAAGGATATCTGATATAAGGATATAGAGGAACCCAATCATCATAGTTAATATGAACGAAATCTGGTTTAAACTCCTCAATCATGTTCAAAATTTTCATTGGTTCCCCAATGTTTATTATCTGAACTGTATGTCCCAACTTTTCCAAAGATAATTTATAATCCCAGATTAAAGATTCTACAGCACCCCATCCCTTTGGTGGAATCGGGGTGTTTGGCCCAATAATACTAATTCGCATTTGGTTCTAACTTCTCAACATTTTGAGCATAAAGTTTTACAAGACTTTCCCAAGAAAAATTATCAATACCAAATTGCCTAATATCATCTCTCATACCAACAGATACTTCACGATTCTCTTTGATCTTTTCTTCGACATAAGAGATATCAGTAAGTTTATCATCAGGAATCACAGTTACAAAAGGCAGATCGTCTGAAAGATCATGAGCAGCATACTTAGAAATAACCACACCAAGTCCATTAACAATTGCTTCTTTTACAACTAAAGGTGTCCCGTTCTCACCATCAGATAAAAGAACAAGACTACCAAAGTCAGTAAAATGTTCCCTCTTATAATCATCACTCCACTCACCAAGATAGTTCTTAGATTGATCAAACGGAGTAGCACCAGTATCTTGTCCAACATAATCAATCGAATCAATATCCTGATATAACCATTGCTTCTTACGATGATAAATCTGTCCCAAATACAAAGATCTATCAGGTTTTAGTGCTTCACTACGATAGGTAAATCTTTTATGATTTGCACCATTTTCAGAAAGAAGAAGTGTACTTTCATCTGCTCCGGCATTCTTAAAAGTATCATAATCCTTCTTCGAAATACAGAAGACATAATATTTTTTATTATTAATAATCCAATCAAAGATTCTATCATATCCATCACGACGATGCATATGTGGTTGATCAATATATGGATAGTGACTACTAAATGCCAACTTAGGAATGTTGGTCTCGGCAACAATCCTATCCATAATAGGATGAAAAACATCGTAATGTATATGAGCAAAGTCATACTGATCTTCGTTCAAATACTCAATGATATCATCATAATTGGGAGTGTTTACAATTGATCCTTCATGCCCCAATTCATCCAACTCAAGGGCATAATCCCAAATTAAACTTTCAACGGCACCCCATCCATCGGGAGGAATGGGCATAATACCGGGTCCAACAAGTGCAATTTTCATCAATAAAGCTCCTTATACGCATGAACAAGAGAAAAATTAGTCTCACGGAAGTTGGGTGTCTTCCAGGTTTCAGTTAAATTGGTGTTGATAGAATAGTCTTTACCGCAAACAAAGTATGCGATTTGCATGTAAAGATCTAACCATCCAAATCTATGATCCATATATTTAAGAATGTAATCAAACTCAAAATCTAAGAAGTCATAGATCTTATGGTAGTTATCAAGGAAAGTATTGATATTATAGATGCTTCCACCACCGGCACCATACCAATCTACATTTGGATTAGCATTATATTTTGTCTTGATAAAGTCTAAAAGTGCTGGTTGAATTTTGTTTTCAGGAACTTCAAATCCAGCACACTCCCATTCTAATGGAATTTTAACTTCACTTTGTGTAAGCACATCATCTTCCATCATAATCATATGAGTTCCACCAGTAGACTTCACATATCGTGCTGCCTCACGGAACATATGAATCCAATGCAGAGTTTCGTCTTTAGTGAATCCATATACACCAGACTCGTGTCCCCAATTCCTACGACCAATCCTCATGTAAGAGTGAACATAGTTTACATTATACTTCTCACAAAGATCAGAGTAGTCTACCCCACCATCACAGCAAATTGTGTATGGTGCATCAGGATGATACTTTCTAAACTCTTGTAGAATAAACTCAGTTGCTTTTTTGTTTTCATACACTGTATGAAAACATCCAAATTTTGTGCTCATAATTCTTTTAAATAATGTGGATGAATGTCGTCACGATATAACCAGAACCAGTGTGGTTCCCCATCTGGTGTGGGTTGCATATCAGGTTTCATACCTTTGAAATCGTAACTGAACGGTGCATTATAGAAACTGAATGTGGATGGGTTCTTCATTCCAATCCACTTTTCAAAATTCATCCTCTCAATAGGACCGAAATCCTCTTTCTCTCTGACAAATGCATCGTTTATTGGATGTTGAAGGGTTGAAATATAATCTGCTCTTCCCCACCAAAAATTACCACTCATATGTGGCCAAGGATCTAAACAATAGTTTACTCCCGATACTTGATATTCATCCAATTTATCAAGATTTTCTTTCCATTTATCAATACATCCCCATTCCATGAGGTGTCTCCAACTATTTATTGCTCGCACTTTACGGTCAGAATAGTGATCTCTAGTACCACACATATGACTCATACCCTTAGTATGAAAGTACATTACCTTATCTACAGTTTTGTTGATACAATCCTCATAGAGATGCTTTAGTGTTAAACCTTCATATTCATTATCACTATCCTGCACATCAAGGATATCAATCCAATCATATAGAGAAACAAAATCTGCAATTCTAGATGCTTGTAGTCCATTAATTGCACACTTTACATTAGCAATCTCTGGCAATCCAGAACGATAAAGTCTTTTAATCTGCTCATCAACCATGATCTTCCACATATCAGTATTTGTGGGTGCCCAGATGTGATAGTAAACGTTAGTTTTCATATAGTAAGTTTGAATATATTTTTTTGCTTCTTCATTTTTCATAATTTTTTATTAATTTGCTCTCCAATCCAATAATATGTGTAACGAATACCTTCTTTAAGAGTCATCTGATAATCCCAATCCAAGTTCTCACGAATCAAATCATTGTTAGAGTTACGACCACGAACACCTAGAGGTCCATCAATATGATTTTTAGAAACTTCTTTTTCTGCAACTTCAGCAGCAATATCCACAAGTTGATTAATAGTCACCATCTCTTCAGAACCAATGTTCACAGGACCTATAAAGTCACTGTCCATCATTCTTCTAGTTGCTTCGATGCATTCATCAACGAACAGGAAGGAACGAGTTTGTAACCCATCTCCCCACACCTCGATAGATCCACCCGACTCCGGGAGTTGAGCAACTTTGCGGCAGATTGCAGCTGGTGCCTTCTCTCTGCCACCGTCCCAAGTGCCCTCTGGTCCAAAAATATTGTGATACCTAGCAACCCGAACAGGGATGCCATGGTTGCGATTGTAAGCAAAGTAGAGACGCTCACTGAAGAGTTTCTCCCATCCATACTCGGAGTCCGGTGCTGCAGGGTATGCTGATTCTTCACGACAGTCTGGATTATCAGGGTCTAGTTGATTGTGTTCTGGATACATACATGCCGATCCAGAGTAAAAGATTTTAGTTTTATTTTGTTCTGTGATTTCATTCAGTTTGCGTTGTTCCTCAAGAACATTCAGATTGATGGACACAGAGTTGTGCATGATGTCTGCATCATTCTCACCAGTGAATACAAATCCTGCTCCACCCATATCAGCAGCAAACTGATAGATCTCATCAAAAGGTTCGGCAAACTTATCTACAATATCTCTATAGAAATTTCCAAGGTATCCAGTAAAACGAACACATCGTTTTACAAGATTAACATCCCTCAAGTCACCAACAACAAACTCATTCGCATGAGATGCTGAATATTCAGGATGCTTAAGATCAACTCCCCGAACCCAGTATCCTTCGGAACGAAGTTGCTTCACCATGTGACTTCCAATAAATCCACCCGCACCAAGAACAAGTGCAGTCTTCTTATAATCAGACATAAAATATTTAAACTCCTAGTATATATTACTATAATATCAATCCAAAGTCAATATATCTTACACATTTTAAGAAGTCCCTCATCAAAATTCATATTTGGAAAATAACCTAGTGAAGAAAGTTTATGATTATTGAGTGTCATATTTTTAACTTGAATATATTCTTGATCTTTAGGAAATGGAATTGATAGTATTTCACTCTTGCTAGAAACTATATCTTTAGCGGTTAAGATAATATCTCTAAAAGATTTATAATATCCTGTAGAGATATTGTAAATTTCGTTCACGTTAGATTTATCAATTAAAAATTTGATAGATCTACAAATATCATCAACAAACATATAATCTTTTTGAAAATCTCCTCCTTCAAACAATTTAATTTCTTTGTTTTGTTTAAGAAGTTCAATCATAAATCCAAGAACATTTTTTCCTGGAGTAATTGTAGGATCTAATCCATAAACATTTCCAATTCTAAAAATTCTATATTTTATATCAAATGTTTTGCAATAAGAGATTAATAATTGTTCTGCACTTCTTTTAGTAATCGAATAGAACCCTGTAGGATTGCAACAGTCACTTTCTTTTGCATATAATACATCATTACCATAAACAAAACCAGAACTTATAAAGTTAAATGTTATATCCTTCTTCTTACAATTACATAAAACATTCATCAATAGAGTTAAATTAGTATTAATATCTACATGTAAATCTTTAAAGACACTTTGATTTGTTGTTGTACTAATAAAATAAAGAATATCTTTTGTAAGAGGAATTGTATCATCTCTTGAGACTAGAGTAACTTTATCGGGATACATTTCACAAAATTTACCTCCGATAAATCCAGTTCCTCCAAACACAGATAATTTATTCATACTTATAACACTCCTCAAATGATTTACCCACTTCATCTTTCTTAGATAAAATTGGTTCCTTTATATTCAACCAGTCAATATTTAAAGTAGAATCATCCCATGCAAGAGTTTCTTGGTCTCCTGGCACATAATAGTCAGTAGTTTTATATGCAACTTCTGCCGTTTCACTCATGACATGAAATCCATGTGCAAATCCAGATGGAATCCACAAATGCTTCTCTGGTCGATTTAGTGCGACACCAATCCACTTACCAAAAGTACTCGAAGACTTCCTAAGATCAACAGCAACATCGTAAATAGAACCGGAGATACATCTTACTAGTTTTCCCTGCGGATATTTAATTTGATAATGCAGTCCACGTAAGACAGATTGTGATGATTTTGAATGATTATCTTGAACAAATTCGATAGGATAATCAACAATGTCACGAAATTGTTTCAAGTTAAATGATTCCATAAAGAAACCACGATCATCTTGAAATAATTTGTTTTCAATAATGTAGACATCTTCCAGTTCAGTTGCTGTAGAGTTCATACCATTCAATTGTTTCTTTAAGTCCTTCATCAATATTAAATTTTGGTCTCCAATTTAAATCAGCAGAAATTTTATTAATATTAGTTGAGTATCTTCTATCATGTCCTGGCCTATCTTTTACATATTCTATCATACTTTCTTCTTTTCCCATCATAGAGATAATTTTTCTAATTAAATCAATATTATGAAGTTCACATTCTCCTCCGATATTATATTTCTCTCCAATTTTACCCCCCTTCCACACTTCTATTAATGCTTCACAATGATCCTGAACATATAACCAATCTCTAATTTGTTTTCCGTCACCATATACAGGAACATTCTTACCTCTTAAAAGGTTACATATTGTTTGAGGTATAAGTTTTTCTCTATGTTGTCTTGGACCATAATTATTGGAACAGTTCGTAATAATCGTAGGTAGATTATATGTATTGTTGAATGCCTTTACAAAATGATCACTAGATGCTTTTGATGCAGAATATGGATTTCTAGGGTCATAATTAGTTTCTTCTGTAAAAGATCCATTTTTAATAGAACCATATACTTCATCAGTAGAAATGTGCATAAACTTTTCAACTTCATATTTTAGAGAAGCCATAAGAAGATTTACAGTTCCAATAATATTTGTCTGAATGAAAGGAGTACAATCTTTAATAGAATTGTCTACATGACTTTCTGCGGCAAAATGAAAAACATATTTTGGTTTATGTATAGTGAAAATTTCAAATACTTTATCTTTGTTTGATATATCATATGGAAGTAAAGTTACTTCCTTTGGAACATTATTTAAATTAGAAGCATAAGTTAAACTATCCAAACAAATAATTTCATCATCACAAGAATTAATTAAAGTATTAAGAAAATTGCTCCCAATAAAACCTGCTCCACCCGTAACTAAAATTGACATTACTTATACTTCTCCAAAAGTTCTGGGGAATATTGTTCTACAACCTCATCAGTTTGTTCGGACATTTTTACTTTTTCAAATTCATATACTCTATTTCTAATTTCAGTTGAAGAATATGTATGTCTTCTCAAATGATAATGTATATGAATTCCATTATCAATACAGTACTGCTTTCCAGTAACATCTACATCTTTATATTCTTCACTTAAAAATCTAATATCGAATGTTTGAGTTTGAATTAAATTAAGCAAATCTAATTCTGTTTCGTATACTAAAATTTCATCCACATATTTACACCCTTGCAATTGAACATATCTTTCGTATATGGATTGTACTGGTTTATTTTTAACTCCAGGTCTATCTATGGTAGGATCAACTTGAAGTGCTACTTTTAAGTAATCACATAATTCCTTTTCCATCTTAAGCATGGTAACATGACCAGCATGAAATAAATCGAAAGAACTACATTGAAATCCTATTTTCATGAGAAAAATTACTTTGTTTATATTATACTAAAAAAGGAGAGTTTATGCAACTCTCCTCATACGGTCTTGCCATGCACGCCACTTACTCTTTGACCAGGAGCAAGAAACTGGACGGTAGTAACCCACCCGCACCAACGGCATTTGAGAGATGCCGTAAACTCATAAGAGGGTCATATGACTCCACCAGGTCTAGTTTTCAGACGATACCGAGTCTCTAACATAACAAGGAATACCATCCGGATCTAACCATTTGGTATATTCATAATCCTCCATAGCAGTCATCAGTTGCAATTCATTATCACAAAGATACATATCACGATAACGACCGGTATATGAATCTGCTTTTTGAATACGACAATCCGGTTTACCATTGATTTCCAAAGTGCCAACTTGGATATAACGATAAGGAGATCGTTCAAGAAGAACGATTGGTTTTTGTACGACATTCATCAGACAATCTCAACAGAAATTTGTAAATCAGAATAAAGATAGTCCATCATGATTTCATAATCATCAAGAGGATCTCCAGAAAATACGACCCCATTAGATTCATAATATTTACGAACTTTTTTAAAGAGTTTTGGATTTTTTACATCTAAAAAGATTTCACCCTTTGCAGCATTACGAAGAATATCCAAATCTTTGGTCTTGAATTTTTCAGTCAGTGCCATTGTCCGTTTTGATTACCTGTGTATTATAAGGTGTTGTAATTATGTAGTCAAATAAAGTAGGTTCCTATCGCCGCTACTCCTGAACCTACTGAAGGGGAGCACCGCAGTTGATTTCTCAACTCATATATTATACTACCTATAGTGCCCTCTGTCAAATGGTGCCCAGTGCTGCCAGTTATATTTGTGGACTGCCCACATTCCTATAACAGGAACAAACACAAGACACCATGCCAAAAATCCACAACCCCATGGATTGTTTAATACTGTTCCGCAGAACCTAGCAAAATGTAACATTACTCTTGTAAAATTGAAAGGATAAAAAGAAATAAACCGAATAAAGAATAAAATACTATGAAGGCAATGACCATGTTTTCCATAGTTCTAAAAAGTAACGATCAACTTGATATAAGTCTTTAGCAGGTGGAATTTCATCAATATTTTCAGACCAGTCAATACAAAGTGTTTTCATCTCATGTGTAATTTTATTTGGTGCAAACATTCTACCAAATGAAGACATGGCAAACGCATGTCTCATTTTAATGCGATGTTCCATTTCCGTCATATTTGTCACTTTCATAGTAGACATTTTCACCTTTTCTGTGCCCGAAATAAATGGTGGCACATAGAAAGGGTAGTGTTCCCCAGAGTAGAACATCTGCTAAAGTCATTTTATATTTCCTGGTGATAAACTTTGAAAAATTTTGGAGCAAGTATCAATGGCATAAGGTGCTCCATATACACCAGAGAAGATATAAGATATACCCAACTTAGAACAATACTTCTCTAGTTCCTGACATTTTGTTATGTCAGTGTTACTGTGATCAATAATAATATCACCCTCCTCAAGTAATGGTAGTAACTCATCAAGTGTGTCTTCTACCTTTACTTCTGGGAGTGTGATTTGAAAGATACCAGGAACTTTTCCGGCACTAGTATATCTAAGACCATCAGATTTAACTGCTTGGACAAGATACTCTAATGAAGTAGTAACACCACTAATGTATCCTGCTTCATATTGTCCACAGGCATTCTCATAGCTACTACTACTATAACCCCAAACTTCAATTCCTTTTTCAATCATACGACGGGACATACCTTCACCAGTACGACCTAAACCAATCATTCCTACTTTCATAAAATTCTCCTATAACTTAATTTGTAACCATGGTAGTAATGGTGGAATAACACCAATCAATCTGAGAAGGCCTTCAGCAAATAAACATAAGACAACCCACCCCACACACATGCTGATAATACCTGCGTTTCTATTGTGTCTCCGAATAGCATCGTCGATCATCTCCTGACACTCTTTTTGAGTGACATAATGTTCTGTTTTTATTTCATCCATCCGATGGTTCATTTTTCATCATTTTATCAATAGGATCCGGACCACCAGAAACAATTACACATGCTCTCTGATAAAAGAAATTGTCGGTATTTCCAGATGACTCAAAAGTCTCTTTGACTTTCACCCAGTTATTGTAGGTGTGCTCGTCCATGGTTTTTAGATTGAAATACATATTAGCTATAATAGTTACTAATTTGTATTCGTCAACTTATCTTGATTTGCTAACGGAGAGAACAGGAATCGAACCTGCGAAGTTTTTACACCCAGCCGCTTTCAAGGCGGTGTCCTCGACCAACCGGACTCTCTCCCTATCTAATCTCAAAATCCATTTTACGGACTTTGCGTTGCTTTCTTTGTTCTTGCCATAAGATATCTTCCGTTGAAAGAACTCCTTTTTTATTTTTAGGTTGATAAGAGTTTAACATAACAATATTTGAAAAGTCAACTGCCGAAATCTTATCACCACGAATGGTTGCCATATTCGGACAACCACAACAAACTGTCTTACTTGGGTGTCCTTCCAATTCCTTTCCACAGGAACGACACCTAATCTTTATATTTTCCATTGTATAATTCTTTATACGTCTTCAGTTTTCAGTTATTTATCATCTAACATAAACTCTACCGTATTGGCAACATCATTCATTGCATCTCGCAGTTCCTCACGTTGTCCGGCATATTGTTCTACTTTTGTAACACCATTTTTAAATTCTTCACAGAGAGTCCATCTCCATTGACTCATACTCTTAGAGTACCAAAGATTAATTTTCATTTGTAGAAAAGTCGTCTACGCGACTATTTAGTTCTCCCATCTTACGAATTAATTGCATATGTTCACTTTCTATTTCCTCAATACGACACTGTAGCATCTCAATCATATCATAGATGTTATCACAGTCTGCAATTTTTTGTTCCGACTTTTTGATTTTCTTTTTCATTATTATTCCCTATCTAACGTGATCTGTAAGTACATCGTTCTGAGTTTGCCTTACACCACTGAAATACATATGCATCGGGATCATTACTCATCTGATAGTGTGCATGGTTATGTAGCATTCCTATCAATATCAAAATCCCAAACAAAGAAATTGATACTTGAGATGCTGGATTTTTAATTACTACCAGTAAATATTTTTTCATTCCGTCTCAGTAAGAGGAGGATTGGGCCACCCTGGTGGACACATAGGCACACTATAAGGTTCACTCATAATAGACTCAACTATTTTTTTATCAACTTCTACAGGGTTTACAGGATCACTATCTCTCCATAGAGATGGCATATCTACAAGCACTTTACCTGGAGTTTCAGCAGGTTCAATACTTCTAATACAAAGTGCAGGTGGGGTATAATTCATATACAAAAAAAGGGGATGCCGTCGCACCCCCAGTATAACATCTAGATGTCTATGTGTCTACAGTATCAGAAGGAGTACTTCAGACCCAATTTGGTTCCGTAACCACGGTCGATGTCAGAATCACCTGAACCGACGAAGGAGACTTCACCATATGCACCCAGTGCGTCGGTCAGTGCAAGACCGAGACCTGCCTTACCAGAAGGAACAGTGTCACTTTCAGCACCATCAGGGGAGACTACAGTAGCTCCTCCTTGGACGTAGTAGGAAGCAGACTCACCCAGTTCACCTTCATATCCAACGTGAAGGTCCGTGGAAGTTCCACCATAATCAGATCCCGTCCAACCAGAATTAGCTTCGACGTTGACATAGGGTCCGGCTAGGGCGGCAGCAGGGGCAAGAGCAATTGCAGCGGCAGCTGCAGCGATAGTCGTTTTGAACATTTGTTTTCCTCGTTTTTTTACTTGTGGAATGATTACCCACAGATGTTAAGAACCTCGACTGGTTCTGTTGTAATTCGTTACAGTAAGTAACGGAGTATTTATACTCATCAATTTTTCGGGATATTCGGATAACCCGAAAGCGGAATACCAGAATCGAACTGGTGACGAAAGGTTGGAAACCTTTAGTTTTGCCTCTAAACTAATTCCGCAAAATGGGAGATTGCTCTCCCACCACACTTCCTTCACACAAGAAGTAGTATAAGACAAGATTGAGTTCTTGTCAAGCCACTAGACAGAATTGAACTGTCGTCTCCGCTTTACAAGAGCGGTGCATCACCACAATGCTTTAGAGTCGGAAGAAGAAGGTTTGTGGTATATATCAAACCCAGAGTGGAGTTCTCTATGGCAATTAGCACACAACATATAACATTTGTCTGCTTCCTTCTTCTGTTTTTCCAAAGATTTTGTAGAACCAGAAATAGCAAACTCTTTTGTGGTTTCATCTATGTGGTGAAACTCTAAAGCCTCAACACATTTATTATATCCACAAAACTCACACTTGCCTCCCTTATATTCAACAAGCAGTTCTTTTGTTCGCTTTCTCCAGTTTCCTACATTTTTCTTTAGTTTTGTTTGGTCTCTCATAGTGATTAACTTTATATGTTAATCGTATTTATAAGAGAAGCTCCCCAACTTGGGCTTGAACCAAGGACATCAAAATTAACAGTTTTGCGCTCTTCCAACTGAGCTATTGGGGATTAAAAGGTCCATAAGGACCAACGCCCCGTGGAGGATTCGCACCCCCGGCCGCAAACTTAGAAGGTTCGTGCTCTGTCTCCTGAGCTAACGGGGCAAAGTAATCACAGATTGTGATCATACTCCCAATGGCAATTAGGACATAATGCCATTAAGTTTTCTTTTGAGTTTATAACACTTATTAAAGTGTCTCCCTCAAAGGTTGATACTGCTTTTTTATGAGCAATCTCAACATGTTTATTATAATACCTTCTGGTCTGTGCGTCAACCCTCTTCTACGACTTCCGTCTCAGACACTTCTGCTTCTGCTTCTTCGGTGATCTCTGGTTCCGGCAATTTGACTCCGGTTGCTTCCAAATATTCAATAGCACCTTGAGTCTTTAACATTAAATCTCTGGTTCTTGTAGATTGTGTTTGGATTCCTTCCAACTTTTGCGACAGTGCTACTCTTTGTTCGATTAATTGCGAAAGGTGATTTTGTTGTTCGTTCATTTCAAATCAAGTTTATTTCACATTATTTATAACTAAATAATTACAAGCAAATTGCATCGAAAAATGAAAAAATCACTGCTGTTTTTTGGTATATTGTTTTTGATGGCACCTTCAGCACATGCCGATATTACAAGTAGATTATCTTCAAGTGTTCAATTAACTGTTGATGCTTCTGCATCACAAGCAACAAGAATTGGTAGTTCATACTCCGTAAGTGGTAGTAATGTTTCAGCAACTCTTGGTGGTCTTACAGCACCAGTAAGTGCAACTGCTGCAGCAACAATGAATGCCGGTACATATACACAGACAACTGATGGTTCAGCAATTACCTTCACAGAGGCATTTACACAAGGTGATGCCGTTAACGTGATTAACTCCGGTTCAACGGTTTCTTCAGGTGTTGTAAGTTCTCTGCCTGCTTATGGACAAGTTACTACAACTGCTGGTGGTGTTGCAGGAACTCTTGCAGGTTCTGTTGATTCTGCAGGTGCTATTGGATCACTAACTGCTGGTGGTGCTGGTACAAGTGCAACAGGACAATTCGTATCCGAAATTACAGTGAGATAATGAAAGAATCAATTGGATTGAGTTTAGTTTTAGGTATTCTACATGGACTGCTTCAATCTGCAGGGGCAGTTCCGGTCGTCCCCAATTTTACACAAGGTTCTCAAACATCCACAACAGAAACAAAAACTAAAGTAAGTGAAACTATAAACTCTATAAATTATAATACAGGATATCAATATAGTGTAACTGGAACCAATGTCCAAATGGATGGTTCCAGTATAACACCAGGAACTAATTCTACATCAAATAATATCGATGGGGTGACTTCATCATGGACAAATCTAAATCTGAACAACAAACCCAACTGGAGAGTAACAAAACCAGGACAGGCATTTCAGTTTACAGAAACTTATCAAGGTCCTGGAATTTCAAACCAAACAATTATACAAAGAACAACGGAATTAGACAGCGTTACAACAACTACAAGTATCTTCTCACAGTAATTACATTATTATTTGCTTCTCCTTCTTATGCTGAAACTGTTGGTGGTGTCTCTGCTACTGCTGCTCCTGTTGCTAACTCTTCAGGTTCCGTTACAAACCAGGCTATACAAGTCCTTCAGGGACCTTATATTACGAACACCTACGGTGGAGGTATACAATGTCAAGGTCCCACTCTCAACTTTACACCCTATGTAACAGGTGCCGTATCGGCACAGAAACCCTTTGAAGATTTTTATAATGATCCAGTATATGATTTAAGAGACCTTGATGAAGATGGATCTTTAGATAATCCAGGAGATATATTGTATCGAGTTCCAATAAGAACAGGTCAAAAAGATAATTATAGTTTGAGTCTTGGATTTTCTGCTACTTGGTCCAAACCATTAGATACTAAATTACAAGAACAATGTAAACAAGCAGCAGCAACTCAAATAGAATTGCAACAACAATTGATTGCAAATAAAAGATTAGACTTTGAGATTGCCCGACTTAAGAATTGCGGAGAACTTAAAAAACAGGGAATTTATTTTCACCCCAAGTCTCCATATTATTCAGTATGTGCAGATATTATAGTCACTAATCCAGGTGGAGTAATTCCACAACATAGACATTCTATTACAACACCAGTATCGAAGAAAGCAGAAGACCTTGGTGGTGTTATATCAACGTCCCCTTAATTTTCTAATTGCTCTTACTGCTTCAGTTTTTTCTCTTTGAATTTCTCTACGTTCTTCAACACTCAATAAAATTTCTTCCTTACCAAATTTAGTAGAAACTTTTTTAATTACTTTCTTCATAACTGGTCTAATAATTTTTAACAGGAGATTTGCTAATGGTCTTGCAACTAATGCGCCGGTTCCCGCAGCAGCAGCAATAACAGTAGTTGATATAATTGCATCCGTTGATGGTAGGTAATCTATAATACTAATATTTTCTTCTTGTATAATAACTTCCTTTTCTTCAGTTTTAGTTATAGGTATTTCAGTTTTAGGTATAGTAGGTGGTTTAATTTGGGGCGATTTAAAATCTGTCTCCGGAGGTTTATAAGGAGGGACAGGTGCTTTTGATCGTTGAAGATAATCCTCAGCATTAAAATCTATAGGATTATAAGATGGTAATGAAGCATCACAAAATGTCAGTGTTCCATTTGGATCATCTTGAAGTAGAGCAGTGTTCTTTGGATTATTCTCCTTATTGGATTCCACACATCCAGGAAGATTAACAATAGGAAAACCAAGATTAACCGTTACAGGAGCAGCAGTTGGTATCGATTGTGATGGTGCAATTACATACTTAGGGATATCCAAAGATCTAATCGGACTTATGGATATTGGTCGTATTTCAATATTAGGAATATTCTCCATTAATCATTCTTAAAAATTCCAGCAATACCGGTAAACAGATGATAAAAAATTACATAAAGAAAAAATCTATTTTCGTTATCTGTCTTTTTCTTTACATTAGACCTTCTTCTCTTTGCATTAGAAACAGACATAAGAATTCACATTTACTATTATATATTTAACAATTCTCATAAAGTTTTCAGAAAGGCAGTGCCCCTCCAGTCATCGAAGGAACTGATTGTGTAGATTCCGGAAGAACATTACCAGTCATACTAGGCATTTCTGGTAATGCAGAATTAATCATACCAGGAAGTGCTTCCGTAATTGCTTTAGTAATTTGTTCTGTTGCTTGTTCCTTTACCTGCTCAATCATTGCATCCTTATTAACATAAAGGTATGCTCCGGCACCAACAATAGAAAGTGATACTATTCCTGAGAGTAATGCGATTCCGTTAATTAATTTTTGCATTTTAATTTTTACCTTTTTTTATAGGCCATGTAATATGTAGTGTATAAGTTAATAAAGTAATAAATCCAAATACAAATAAACCACTCATCATTCTACTAAAGTTCCATGTGCTCTACGAATCTCACGAAGTTCTTCAAAATCTTTTTGTTTAGTACCACCATCAATCATACAAACCTACCATTTTCATCTCTTGGAATATTTAGACCTTTGCGTTTCTTATTTCTTTCCGCAAGATCAGGTCTCTTTCTGCCTTTATTTTTTCTTCCACCCGATTTTGCTTTTTCTATTTCTTCATCAGTCCATACTTTATTTTTATTCCTTTCTGCGAGAGCAGGATTTTTCTGTAATCCCTTTTTACCTTTATTCCAAGGAACTCTACCTTTAGTAGCACCACCTCTCTTGCCACTTTCACTTAATACTTGTGATATTACCTCTTCCTTCTTTAATATCCCAGAAAGAGCTTCATAGGCAATCCTATCATATTCATTTCCGTGCTCTTCATAAAGTTTCCAATGTGCTGCTGCGTGTTCCTCAACAGACAACTCTATAAGATTGGAAGGGTCGTCAGTTCCTCCCATATGTTTAGGAATAATATGGTGGATATGCTTCATAGCAGCAAATATAACTACTATTATTTATACCACCATACCCCCACGCATACATAAAACTTCACATTACTCTATAAGAGTTCCGTGTGCTCTACGAATCTCTTTCAGTGCTTCGAGATTCATATCTTTAGTGCCTCCATCATACGCATGAGCATATCCTTCGGCAATCATTTGCTCGTTAAGGGACACTGACTCGTCCCCAATGTATAACCAACCAAGAAGACGGCCATATTTGCCGACGCCACCAACAAGTTCAGTCCTAACAGACAACTCATCGTCACCAGCAATAGTACTTTCCAATTTCTCTTTGAGCCAGTTGGTTGCGTCGATTCCAAGTGCCTTCTCCTCTAAGTTTTTCGTCCTTTTCTCTGGTGTATCAACTCCTGCAACTCTAACTCTTTCTTTCTTGTATAGATCAAACCCAAGATCAATGGTGACATCAATAGTATCGCCATCAAGGACACGATTGATCTCCGTCACTCGGAAGTTGTAGCAGCTCTTCCTGCTCGGTGGTGTCAGTCCTGCCATCTGCTAATTCCTCAAACGATTCTCTTAGTATGTATATAACATAACCTAGTGCCAACCCAACAGCAATAATTACTAAGATAATTACTGACCATACAGGATCAGCCGGATTATCAAGTGGACGTAACAATAAATTCATCTTTTACTATCAGGACTAGGAACTAATTGATATGCCATTTTATCTCTTAACTTATTTACACGTTCTTCATTGTATTGCTTAAAGTTACCCCTTTTCTCCACTTTTTTATAGTAGTGAAGTGAATTTAGAATTATTGTATAATCTTCCATATCTAATTCAAATTTCATTGCATCCCTCCATCATTGTTGTTGCAAGTTCTCCACCGATCTCTGCACCCTTATCCTGTCCAAACATTGCTATCCATCCGGCGGCAACCCATCCGACATATGGGATACTAGTAAACCATGGTGCGGCAGCAGCACCAAGACTAGCACCTACTATCCTTCCTGTCGATTCTCCACCACCTTCCGCCTTTATACACTCTATCTTTTTCGCAGTCAACTTTCCCTCAGCACCTCCACCCATATGGCGGGCACCATCCATAGTATACTCTTCATCATATTCCACATTTGATTTCCCACCAATACCAAAGAATCCATTAGTCTTATCAACTCTTTTTCGAACACCCATAACTTTAGGATCATTTGATGAGTAATCAATCCTATATCCTTTCTCCCCTGCCTCCACTGTATATGAAGTATAATCTCCAACAGGAAGATTGATTATCGGCAAATTATTTTTGTTTATTAAATGTCCCAAGACACCAATATGAGCAATTCCAAACAATGTTCCCACTGTTAGAACTACCCACTTAAATGGTGACTTTTGATTATCCATAATTACATCTTATAAGATTCATCAGACTTTGGAGGTCCCTGTGTTATTTGTACAGGTGCTTGTTCAATACGAATAGTTTGTGCCGGTGCAGTTTGTGCTGCCTTTTCAATCAATCTTTCCATCTGTTCTTTTGTGATACCTCCACCATTAGGTCGACCACCTTCTCCTGCTTTCTTTGCTGCTTGCACACCAAAGGTAGCTAAAACCCCAGTAAAAACACTGGCAATAAAAGTAGGATCTAATTTTTGTTCGGGAATACCAAGAGCAGGTGGCAATTTAATGTAAGCCAACGTAAGTATTCCTCCACTCCAGACAAGTATACCTAATCTAACAAATGTAGAAAGAATAGCAATTTGTTCTTCTTTATCGTCTGCCGCCTCCTTTAGTTTTCCTAGAATACCTTTTTTCTTAGGTTCATCTTTTTTGACTTCTTCTGGCATCGAAAGAAAGCATGGCTCTTGTATTTATGGTTTTAGTATGTCAACAGTGACATTTGATTTTTCTATTTGATTAAATTTTTGACAGAGAGCATCACTTGATTGATGTTCCCATTTATGATACGTATTTTTTAATTGTTGAGTATAATTAGAACCATCATGCTCTTTCATTTCGTTGGCAACAATAGTTCTAATTAATACGTCTCTAGTTAGGGTAGACATGTTTTAAATTCTTTATCCAACAAAGAGTTCACCATTATAACACAAGAGGTTTCACAGAACTCTTCTTGGCTGGTTTCCTGTTTAGGATGTTATTATTTAGTAATGTAACCTTCTTTGACTAAGTATTCACGGGTAAGAGGAGTGGGTTCATACACTTCCCACATATTACCATCAGCACATGCCGCAAGTGCATTAGAGGTCATTCCTTCTGTCTTACCTGCCCATGTTGCTTCTGCTTCCCAAGGTACTGCAGACTTAGGATAAGTACGTTCTACCATCTCACGCCACAATGGTGGAACTTCATCTTCAGGTTTAATAATAGCAATCATACTATTATCAATCGTTCCTGCCATACAGTCCTGTGCCGCGTGCCATCCTTCATGTCGCATTACACTCATCAATACATTCGGACGACCCATGAATGCTTTATTCAAGAAAAAATTATTACTTACAGTATGATAAACACCTCTATGAGATACAGGAAAATATTTTTGATCTGCTAGAAACACCTTAACCCCGATCATGTTAAGAGAATTAAGCATATTGTTAAATTCAGTAGCAACAGAATAAAAAGAATCAGTATCGGGATATTGACTAGAAATATCAAGGATACTATAAACTTGTTCTACTTCATCTGTACACTCTTGTAAAAGCATACATCCCATAGAATGCATAGTGAAGTATTCACTTTCTTTAAGTGGATCTGCAAAAACAGGAGTAGTTAATGCCGCAGATGCCAGTAAACTTGCAATAATTTTTTTCATCTATAATATTCCTCAAAATATTTAATAATGCCATTAGTATTTACATTACCTTGCGATACCCAATCATGAGTACATTCATACATTGATTGGTTACTATATTCAGGTAATGAGTCTTTTAGTTGACCACCATATTTAGTGAGAAGAACTTTAAGTGCAGACTCACGGAGATTCAACTTCTGTTCACTATAACGCCAATCGTCAATCATCTAAATTGCTCCCAACCAGTTCCAGATTGCCAACCTTCCTGAAAGTTCTCAGATCCTCCACTAAATTGAGGTTCTTTTAACTGAGGTATTGGATCGAGTTGAGTTGTAGTTTTTCCATGACTAGTAGCAATATTATATATTACCTCATGAATGTTTTTTGGTTCTACTGTATCATCTTCAGGTAATAATTGATTATCAGATACTGCATGTTCATATGCTTCTTTGACAGTCATTTGAGGTTCGGATAAGACTGCCGGACCAAACCAAGGATCATCTTTCAAATACTTTGGAGCAGGAATTGTCTTATGAATTATTTTTTTAATTGCTTTTAAAATCATGCCCATACCATTTTCTTAGTGTAGTCATATGCATAAAGTTCCCTATTGCCTTTAATACCCCATCCTAACCAATAGTATGCGGGTCTCATGTAATAAGATACCGTTTGTCCACCACCTTCAAATTGTGGAAGAACTCTTTGGAAGATAGGTTCATTAATCATCCAACGGACCTGACAATCTAATTCACTTGGATTGCAATCATACTTCACTGCAAAGTTTCCAAGTCCTCTATATCGATTGATAGAAGTCCACTGAATTAATCCATAACCACCTCTCAAACAATTTTCATAAGTAACACGAGCACCACCCTCACAGATATTAGCAATGAATTTAGATTCTTGCTGAATGTTTCCCATGATTGTAGCAAGAGCATTACGATCAGAGATCTTTGTGTGCTCCTGTAGTGCTGCTAGAACAACTTGTTCATTGGGAGTACAACTAGGACACTTCCAAGTCTCTTCCTCTATAATAATTTCTTCTACAGGTTCTGGTTCTAATTTTGCTTTGATTTGTTCAGGTTCTGGGGAAGGGATTGCAACTACACTTGCAAGAACTCCAATTCCAAAAAGTGCTTTAATCATCGTCTCCAAGATATTCGAGTGAGTAAATTTCATGATCCTCAAGATTAGGGTCTAACCATTCGGCAAACTCTGACTGGATCGCATGAGCATCTTCTACAGATTTTAGCATATCATCCGTCTTCATGTCACAGAGGATGTGCATTCTGTCAACTGCCCACTCATGGGTTACTTGCAGAGTCTTTTCCAAAATTTCCATAATCTTTCCGCATGTAACGGCCGAGAATGTTGCTATTATAGTATGCCGGTGCTCCGTTGTCAAGTGCTTCCGATAGCACATTATTTAGAAACAACTGCTTAGTCTCCTCAAAGTTACAATCTCCCTTCTTCTCATGAAGACTTAGTATTACTCTACTGAAGAACTCTTTGCCGTATTTTTTTATATCTTCCTTTAACTCAGGACAAGAACCATAATATTTCTTCCAATCAGATTCTTGTTTTACTTTTCTCTTTTTTCCTGGTGGAGTTCTGAACGACCAAAAGTATTTCCTTCCAAGGTATTTTCTACCGGTGGTCTTATTGGTAATGAGATAAACAAAACCAAAGTAGTTCCCAATAGCATCAGAGTCAAAAGGTTCATTATTGTATATCCAAGAATTCTCATAGCTCATCTTATAGAATTCAATGAGCTATTATTTATCTTTAACGGGGACAAACCTAGTCTACATAAAAAAAGGAGACTTGTCAAGCCCCCTTAGAATATTATGTAAGTTTTATATCACTTTTTCTTACGTGCTTCAATCTCTTTGTTCTGCCTCATGATGTCTGCGATATTATTAGAAATACCAGTGAAACCTGCCTTGGAAGGATCAGTTTGCTTCTTAGAGTCATCTTTGTAACCACCAGCAGCACGGGCAGCACGACGGTTCTCATCTAATTCAAATTCTTCATTCTTAGCACCAGACTTATGACGGACGGTTCCTTTCTCGTCAGTATAAGTTTCTTTCTCCCTTCTAGGGGTTACATAACCAACACCAGGAACTACACCAGTCTTACCGGCAGCTCTCGCAGCATTTCTGTCTGCTGCTCTTTGTGCTGCTCTCTTACGATTGCGATCATAAGAACTCATTGCTTCATCAACATTTTCTGACTCTACAAGTGCCTCAATCTCCTTCACAGTAAAGAGACCAGTTGCTTCGAGTTCTTCTTGACGAAGTGACTTACGACGACGCTTCTCTGCTTGCTTAGGACTTACGGTAGCACCTTTACCTCTGTTTGCTTCAGGATCCCAGTTGGTAGGTGGCTCATAGCCAGAAATTTTCATTCTACTACGGACACCAGCGTCACTCTTACCCATTTCATCAATCTGCTCAAGTTCTTCTTTAGTTAAAGCTGCGGCACGTTTGCGGGCTTTGTTACCACTACCTCTCGCATCATCAGCACCATACTTACTATAACCACCTTTCAATTGACGTTCATGTGCTGCTTTTGATCTATCTGCAACACCTTTAGAATAACGTGAACCACCAAATTCTTTTTGATCACTCTCTGCTTTTGCACGGGTCTTCTTAAGAATTTGAGCTTTAGCAGAAGTATCAGACCTTTCTGGACCAACATTATACTTCTTACGAAGTTCGTCACCTCTGCTCATTGGTTTTGCTGGTTCTTCTTTCTTTTTCCCACCAAGAAGTCTCTTTACTGCAGAACGTAAACCTTCATCTAAAGATTGATACTCCTCATACATATCATTCCAGGTAAGGTCAGAGCAATCATATCCTTCAGTAATAAGGAAATCAATATACTCTTCAACTTCTTCATTTTGATTATCACAAACTTGACTATAAAGTTCTTTGATTGTTGCTAACTCTTTGTTGTAATTCATGTCTTCTTTCCTTGCTCTATCTGTAAGAGAATCGGCACCTGCCTTGACTGCACCAGCAGCAGCAGAAACACCCTTGCTAATGCCTCTAACGACCTTCTTAAGTCCTCTTTTCAGAAGACCATCCTTTCTCTTTCTAGGTGCCGCAGAAGACGATCCACCACCACTAGAAGAACTAGAAGATGGTCCAGTGCCTGATGATGAAGAACTGCCACTATCAGAAGAACTAGAAGAACTTCCACTATCAGAAGAACTAGAAGAACTTCCACCAGATCCTTGTCTTCCTCTCTCATATCCTTTTTTAGCAGCACTCTTGACTGCGCTACCTGCTCTTTGTGCGGTTCCTACTGCTCTTGCGGCAAGACCTACACCACCTTGTGCTGCCTTACCCACTTTCTTGACTGCACCTTTGATTCTTGAGAGTGCCGATGCTTTCTTTTCAGGAGAAGCACTTCCAACTTTTTGCTTAGATACTTTGAGTTTTGCTCTGGCCATTGCACCAGCATCTCTGTCCCCACCTGAACTTTCTTTAGGTTTAGATGCCGCAGACTTCATTGCTTTTCCAGTAGCAAGTCTATCTTTTGACTGATCTCTTCTACGTTGTATTTCGTTAGGATCAACTTTCTCAGTAAGAACTTCTAACTCAGTATCAACCGACTCACAAATCATTTGCTCTACAATATCAATATCTAATCCTTCTTCCAAGCACTCTTCGAAGAATTCTATTACTTGTTCTTCGATATATTCATCTGTAAGATCATCAAGATCTTCATCAGTAAATTCATCTAAAATACTTTCTGCAATATCAGGAGCATAAACATCCTGATATAAACTTCGAATTAGTCCATAATCAGACTGCGATAAAGCTTTCATTTTAATTCTAAATTACCCTTTATAAGGATATTTATAAAAAAAAGGACTCCCTTAGGAGTCCTCTTGATCTAAATTTTCAAATGCTTTATACCCATCATAATCACCAAATAGAAAAGCATCAGATTTTGCTGCTTCTCTATACATTTCTAATGCATCTTCAGTTTTTACACAGTTGCACTTACAATTTCCTTTACAGGGAGAACCCTGCAAACGTATCTTCGGTAACATCTTGCTTGATTCCTCCGACGATGTAGGATTCAACTTCTGTTTCTTGAGGAGCAACTTGGAGACCCTTCGACGAAATCCAATGTTCCGTCCAGGGGAGTGGGTTATTCTTTGCGGGTATGTCATAGATCGGTTTCAGTCCAATTGATTTCATTCTACGATTGGCAATCCATTCCACATATTGCTGAAGCAATTTATCATTGAGACCAATCATCGAACCATCCTTGAACAGATACTCTGCCCAAAGTTTTTCTTGGTTGACACAATTTTCAAAAGTATTGATCAACCATTGCTCTTCCTCTTGGAAGATTTTCTTCATCTCAGGATCATCACCTTCTCTCCACTTCTTCAGAATATTCTGAGTAATGGCAAGGTGTTGATTCTCATCTCTGGCAATCAGTGAGATGATCTTTGCACTTCCTTCCATAAGTTTGAGTTCACCAAAAGCAAAACTGCAAGCAAATGATACATAAAATCGGATACCTTCAAGGATATTAACATTCGCAACTGCTTTGAAGAGTTTGCGTTTGAGTTCATATCTTGAAACTTGTGCATAAGGAACTCCTTCTAATGCGTGTTGCCAATCACTAGTACTATCATAATGATGTGCTGCATTAATAAAATCATTATATGCTTCGGTCACACTCATCGCACGTTCAACAATTCGTTCATCATTCAGAATGTGATCAAACACATCTGAAGGGTCTGAATAAACGTTCTTAATAATATGAGTATATGAACGACTGTGGATCATCTCCATGAACCCCCAGACCTCCATACATGCCTCTAACTCGGGTAGACTGCAATAAGGTATAAAAGCCATCCCAGGACCACGCCCTTGTACAGAATCCAGCATGATCTGGTACTTAAGATTGCTGGTAAAAATGTGCTTTTGCTCAGGGCGTAGTGTCTGATAGTCCGCACGGTCTTTCTGGAGGGATACCTCTTCGGGTCTCCAGAAATATCCCAGTTGTTGCGTTGTAAGTTTATCAAAAATTGGATACTTGTAAGAATCGTATCTCTGAATACCTAATGGTTTTCCAAAGAACATTGGTTGCTTTTTAGTGTCTACCTCTTCTGCATTGAACACGGTCATAGAATCGACCACTGGTCTCTCCTCATTATTTGTCTTAAATCTTACAAGACTCACAGTCTTCCTCCTCTACGGTTTCTAATTGAGAAATTAAACTATCAAGTGACTCATTGGAATCATCCATTTCGTCAGTCTTGATGTCATATGTGTTTTGATAGTAGGATGTCTTCCATCCGTACTTATATGTAGTTAATAGATCCTGTGCCATGATAGACACTGGAATTTCATTATTGGGATAATGTTCCGGATTGTAACTCCAGTTACCAGAAATTGCCTGGTCAAAGAATTTTTGCATTACGGCAACAATATTAATGTATCCTTTATTGGATCTCATTTCCCAAAGAAGATCATAATTGTTTTTCAGAGTTCCATATTGTGGAACAATCTGCTTAAGAGGTCCTTTTTTGGACTTCTTAATGGACAAGTATCCTCTAGGTGGTTCAATTCCATTTGTTGCATTTGACACAACGGAACTGCTCTCTGAAGGCATCTGTGCCGACAATGTTGAGTTCCTAACTCCGTATTGATTAACTTGTGCCCTAAGACTCTCCCAATCATAGTGAAGTTCATTTGGAACTATTTCATCAACCTCATTCTTATATGTATCAATCGGAAGAATTCCATTACCATACTTAGTGCGATGACTGTATTCACATGCACCTTTTTCTTTTGCAAGATTAACAGTTGCCTGAATGAGATAGTATTGGAATGCTTCGGATAGGTCATGGACAGACTTCCATGCCTCAGGATCTTCATACCTATGCCCATTCTTGGCAAGGTAATGTGCGAGTCCGATATAACCAATACCTAACGAACGACGTGCTCTTGTTGCGATCTCTGCTGCTCTGACGGGATATCCCTGAAAATCAATGAGTTCATCAAGACTCCTGACAGCAAGATCACAAAGAACATCAAGATCTTCAAGATCCCTAATTTTACCAACATTAATAGCAGAAAGGATGCACAGAGCAATTTCCCCAGTTTCATCGTCAATATGTTGTAAAGGTTTGGTGGGCAAAGTAATTTCTTGACACAAATTGCTCATCTCAACCTTATCCATAAAGGATGAGTGAGAATTACAATGGTCAATGTTCATGATATAAATTCTACCAGTTTCGGCACGTTCTTTTAGAAGGTCGAAAAATAATTCTTGTGCCCCGATAGTCTTTCTTGGAACAGCATCATTGAGTTCATGCATCCGATATAGAGTGTCAAAGTCATCAGTACCAAAAGCATCATACAAACCTGGTACGTCATTCGGTGAGAAGAGGCTAATCTGCTCATTCTTAATGAAACGTTCGTAGAAAAGTTTTGAAATTTGGATTGAGTAGTCAAGTTTCCTCACTCGGTTATCTTCTGTACCCTTGTTGTTCTTAAGAACTAGGATGTCTTCGATTTCGATGTGCCAGATTGGGAAGTGTACTGTGGCTGAACCTCCACGAATCCCATTTTGAGTGCAACATCGTACAGTTGATTCAAACTTTTTAAGGAACGGGACAACACCCGTGTGTTGTACTTCACCACCTCTGATCTTACTGTTGATGCCACGGATTCGACCTGCGTTGATACCGATTCCCGCCCTTTGTGCAACATACTTGCCGATAGCCATATCAGAACTAAAGATGCTATCGAGGGTGTCATCAACATCAACAAGAACACAGCTAGCATATTGTCGAAGTGGAG
>Ga0213868_10000740_pt1 | contig 31516 bp, 38 predicted proteins | sample PICome_9_FD_160087 | JGI IMG/M metagenome (GOLD analysis project Ga0213868, IMG submission 160087) | Coastal seawater microbial communities near Pivers Island, North Carolina, United States - PICO127 | ecosystem: Environmental > Aquatic > Marine > Coastal | place: USA: North Carolina... | reverse complement strand
GATCTTGATGAAGCTAAATTAGAGAAGCCTAAAGGTACCCCACTTGAGATTCAGAATCAATTAGGTACAATGATTGTAAAAGCGAAAACCATTAAAGGTATTTCAGATGATGAATATATGTCATGGTATAGTAATTTAGATGATAAGACATATGACAGATGGGAGAAGATGGTAAAAGCTGATCCTCAATACAAGAAAGCATACACACTCGGAACACAAGGTGGTTCTGATAAACCTCCATTTCCAAAGGGAACATTCGCAGCGGCTATTTGGTCAAATGAATATGCAGCTGGTGCAATGGACTCATAATTAAAAATGAAATTAATCACAGAACATTTAGAATCGGTAGAATATATTACCGAAGCAAACGATAAAGGTGAAAAGAATGTTTTCATCGAAGGCGTTTTTATGCAAGCGGAACAAGAAAACCGCAACAAAAGAATTTATCCTAAAGATGTATTAACAGAAGCATGTGACAAATACATTAGGGAGCAGGTTAAAACTGGAAGAGCTGTTGGTGAATTGAATCACCCAGAAGGTCCTCAAATTAACCTTGATAAAGTTTCACACCGCATTACTGAACTTAATTGGAAAGGTAATGATGTTGTTGGAAAGGCACTAATTCTTGACACACCGATGGGTAAAATTGTGAAAGGTCTCGTTGAAGGTGGTGTTAAGCTTGGTGTTTCAAGTCGTGGTATGGGTACAGTTGAGAGAAGAGAAAATAAATCGTATGTTAAGGATGATTTTATTCTTAATACGATTGATATTGTTCAAGATCCCTCTGCTCCATCAGCCTTCGTTGAAGGTATTATGGAAGGTGTAGAATGGATTTGGGATAATGGTCTTCTAAAGCCTCAACAAATTGAAAAATATGAGACAGAGATCAGAAAAGCGTCGTCAAAGCGCCTCTCAGAGGCACAAGTAAACGTTTGGCAAGATTTCCTCTCCAATCTCTAATCTAAAAAAGAAAGTAAATATATGTCAGAAGATATTATTGAAGACATCACTGAAGAAACTTTGCTTGAGGATCAGGAGCTTGTGCAGGATACTGCCGAAGAAGTTACTGAACAACAAAGCTATTCTGATGCAATTAAAAGCATTCTCCTAGGAGAGTCTAAATCATCTAAGAAAGAGTCTGAAGATGAAGACGAAGATGAAGAAGACGAAATGGAAGAAGGCTACAAAAAGAAAATGGAATCTGAAGATGAAGACGAAGAGTCTGAAGACGAAGATGAAATGGAAGAAGGCTACAAGAAGAAGATGGAATCTGAAGATGAAGACGAAGAGTCTGAAGACGAAGATGAAATGGAAGAAGCTGCTAAGCCACCTACTGCAACCGGTGATGCTACAACTGCTGTTATCGTTAAAGATGCAGAAGCTGAAGCTGCTGTTACAGCTGCTGATATTAAAAAATCATCAAAAGCTGGTAAACAACCAAAAGCAGTTGGTGATGCAAAATCAGTTAAACCAACTGATGAGACAGATTCAATAAAATCTGTTAGTAACGCATCACACACTGGAGCAAGTGCAAAAATGGAAGATCTCGATCTTCTTATTTCTGCTGAAGCAAATCTAACCGAAGATTTCAAAGCAAAGGCATCTACATTATTTGAAGCTGTCGTATCTCAAAAGATTGTTGCTGAGAAAGCTCGTTTAGAGGAAGAATACGAACAAAATCTAATTGAAGAAGTTACTGAAATTAGAGAAAGCCTTATTAATAAGATTGACGACTATTTAAATTATGTTGTCGAATCATATATTGAGGAAAATCAAATTCAAGTAGATTCTAAATTGCGTACTGAAATCGCTGAAGACTTTATGGGTTCTCTTAAGAATCTATTCGTTGAAAGCTATATTGAAGTACCAGAATCAAAGACTGATTTGTTCGATGAACTCGAAAGTGAAAATGCAACTATTAAAGAAAGTCTTGAATTAGCAGAAGCTGAAGCTCTTGAACTTTCTGAAAAAGTTGAATTACTCTCACGCGAGAAAATTCTTTCAGAGCAAACTGAAGATCTTACATCTACACAAATTGAAAAGATGAAAGCTCTTACTGAAGAAGTTGAATTTGTATCTGAAGAAGCATTCGCTGAAAAAGTTGCAACTATCAAATCCTCAGTCTTTTCTTCCGGAGCATCTCAAGAAATCTTCGAAGATACAGATTCCGAAACTGAAGTAATTGTAGAGGGCGAAGTTGGTATTAATCAAAATATATCATCTGATATGAAAAAGTATTTGTCAGCTCTCACAAGAATCAAAGAAAACAATCCCCACGGTAAATAATTACCACACTTACAACAATATAAAAGAAAGAAACAATTATGTTTAACGCAGAAAATGATATTAAAAAGTGGGCACCAGTGCTTGAGCACGCTGATGCACCTGCTATCCAAGATAACTACCGCAAGGCTGTAACAGCTAAGCTTCTTGAAAATACTGAAAACGCTCTTAAGCAAGAAGCTGCTCAGTATGGTTCTCTTAACGAAAATAACCAAACAACTGGTGCTGTAAGCAATTTCGATCCAGTTCTTATCTCACTTGTACGTCGTGCAATGCCAAACCTTATCGCTTATGATATCGCTGGTGTTCAGCCAATGTCTGGACCAACTGGTCTTATCTTCGCGATGAAGAGCCGTTATAACGACGGTGCTAACGAATCTCCAGTAAATCCAAAAATTACTACAGGTGATACAGAAGCTCTTGGTCTTGATGAGCCAACCACAGCTTTCTCTGGAACAGCTGGCTCTTTAGCTGGTGTTGCTGGTGAAGGTTTGACTAAGGATGCTGGTGAAGCACTTAGTGGTTCTGCTTTCGGCGATATGGGTTTCACTATCGAGAAAGCGGTTGTTGAAGCTAAGACACGTGCTCTTAAAGCTGAATACACAATGGAGCTTGCTCAAGATCTTAAAGCTATCCACAACTTGGATGCTGAATCAGAACTTGCAAACATCCTTTCAACTGAAATCCTTGCTGAAATCAATCGCGAAGTTATTCAAACTATCAACGCAGTTGCTAAGCCTGGTTTCCAAAACGATGCAGTATCTCCTATTAACAACACTTTCGACCTTGCTACTGATGCTGACGGTCGTTGGGCAGTTGAAAAGTTCAAGAGCCTTATGTTCCAAATTGAGATCGAAGCAAATACTATTGCTAAGCAAACTCGTCGCGGCAAAGGTAATTTCGTTGTATGTTCAAGTAACGTAGCTTCAGCTCTTGCTGCAGCAGGTGTTCTTGACTATAGCCCAGCGCTTTCAACTAACCTTAATGTTGATGACACAGGTAACACTTTCGCAGGTGTTCTTAATGGTCGTACTAAGGTTTATATCGACCCATATGCAGGTTCTGATTATGTAACAGTTGGCTATCGTGGAACTAACCCATACGATGCTGGTATGTTCTACTGCCCATACGTTCCTCTCACTATGGTTCGTGCAGTTGACGAAGCAACTTTCCAACCGAAGATTGCTTTCAAGACTCGTTACGGTATGCAACAAAATCCATTTGTTGGAACTGCAACTGGTGTTGGTCTTGTTAACGAAAATCCTTACTTCCGTACATTCAACGTTGCAAATATCAACGTTGCTAGTTAATTAAGTAAGTATTAACACTTCATTTAAGTGGAGGTCTTTCGAGGCCTCCACTTTTTTTGTATAAATATAAGTATGACACAGCTAACAGATAATTTTAATATGCTCATTCCAACTGGATTTAGAGTAACAATTCAATCTCCTAAATTTTCAAATCTCGAATATTTTATTACTACGTGTAGTCTTCCAACGTTATCGCTAGCAGAGGCTGAAGCTGGATTTCGAAACTATCAAGGATTTGTAGCAGGTGATAAAATAACATATGACGCTCTTGATTTAACATTTATGGTTGATGAAGATATGAAAAACTATACTGAGGTATTTGAATGGATACAATCCAATGCCAATGAAACGATTTCTGCTAAACACGATATTGTTTTATCAATATTAACAAGTCATAATAATGTAAACAAACAAATTAGATTTGTAAATGCCATACCAGTATCGTTGAGCGGTGTAGAATTTTCTACACAAACAACTGCCACCGAATATTTACAAAGCACCGTATCAATTCGCTATGACTACTTTGAAATAATTAGATAAATTCTGCGATATAAATACCCTTATAATATGATGACACTTGATAATATAATGAAAATGTGGGCTGAAGACGTTAAAATAGACGATCTCAACCTTGATGAAGAAACAGTAAAGTCTGCTAAATTGCATTCCAAATATCTTGAGCTTTTTTCTTTAGCTAAATTACAGTTAAAGAAAAATGAAATGGAGCTTGATAAGATAAAGAAAGATAAATGGCTTTACTATAATGGTAAAATGACGAAAGAACAAATTGATGAAAGGTCATGGAAATATGATCCATTTGATGGAATGTCTAAGCCACTAAAATCAGATATGGATATGTTTTATAAGACAGACGAAGATATTGTTCGTATTAATGGTAAAATCGAATATCAAAAGACTGTTGTAGAAACTCTTGAAGAGATTATGAATAACCTTCGTTGGAGACATGGTCATATTAAGAATATTTTAGATTTTAAGAAGTTTACTTCTGGTGTGTAATGATTCGTGCAAGAAAGAAAAATGAAGCTCATATAGTTTTAGAATCTGATGATTCTGGGATATTAAGGGAGCTAAGTGAGTACTTTACCTTCTATGTTGAAGGATATAAATTTATGCCAAGCTACAGAAATAAAATGTGGGATGGAAAGGTTCGTCTGTTTGATATGAGATCGCAACAGCTTCCGTTTGGATTATTGGGTAAAGTTGCTGAATTTGCAAAAGATAGAAATTACGAACTTATTGTAGATTCTAATATAAGGCCAACTCTTAGCGCTACTGATGAAGAACTCAATAAATTTATTCAGGAGCTTCCGTTATGTTCTAGTGGCAACATAATTGAGGCGAGAGATTACCAAATAGACGCGTTTAAAAAAGCTGCCAAATCTCAACGAGCTATTCTACTATCTCCTACTGGATCAGGTAAATCTCTTATCATTTATATGCTATCGAGATATTTTCTATCAAAAGATATGGATAGAAAGATTCTTATTGTAGTTCCTACTACTTCGCTTGTTGAACAAATGACAAAAGACTTTAGTGACTACTCGACTAATGATCCAGAATTTGATACTAAAGAAGATGTACACAAGATATATTCTGGAAAAGAGAAGTTTGATATCGATGCGAGTATTGTTATTACTACATGGCAAAGTGCTATTAAATTACCTCTTGATTGGTTCACATCATATGGCATGATTGTTGGTGATGAAGCTCATACGTTTAAAGCAAAGAGCTTAACAACTATCATGAATCGATTAAATAAAGCATATTTTAGAATTGGTACAACAGGTACTCTTGATGGTGGACAAGTTAATGAGTTAGTATTAGAAGGAAGCTTTGGTCCTACATATAAAGTAACGACAACAAAGGAATTGATTGATTCAGAAACATTAGCAGATTTAACTATCGAGTCATTAGTGCTTAATTACTCCGATGAAATTAAAAAATCGATGACCAAAGCTAATTATCAAGATGAAATCGATTTCATTGTTTCAAATGAATCCCGAAATAAGTTCATAACAAATCTTACATTAGATCAAACTGGGAACACGCTTGTATTGTATAACCTTGTAAATAAGCATGGGAAGGTCTTATATAAAATGATCAAAGATAGAGCAAAAGAAAGAAGTGTATTCTTTGTATCAGGAGAAGTGAACGCAGAGGAACGAGAGAGAATTAGAGAACTAACTGAAAAAGAGACAGGAGCAATTATTGTTGCATCGGTTGGTACATTCTCAACTGGAATTAATGTGAAGAATTTACATAATATTGTATTTGCAGCACCAACAAAGTCTCAGATTAGAGTGTTGCAATCGATTGGCCGTGGATTAAGAAAATCAGATTCTGGTCAAGGAACTATCGTTTATGATTTATCTGATAATCTTTGTTGGAAAAAGCACAAAAACTATACGCATTCCCATGCTATAAATAGAATTAAGATTTATGCTAAAGAAGGTTTTAACTATAACATACACGAGGTATTAATGAAATGAATACATATTATGAAGATTTATACGGAGAAAACCTAATGACATATAGGTTATCTGACGGATCACATGTTATAGCTGAGGAGTTAGAAATCGATGATGATGCTGGAATAATATACATTGTTAATCCATTAGAACTATTCACATCTAATTTAGATATCAAATTGAGACGATGGATGTTAACTGATGATGATGATCCTATTGAATTAAATTCATCACAGATTGTTGCTCGAAGTAGTACTTCACCATTATTAATTAAATATTATTTAAAGTATATTACTTATGATAAACTGATTAATAATATTAGAAATATTGAAGAAGACACTATGCATCAAGATGATAATGATGACTTTGATAATCTAGATTCAGCTGAAAGCTTCTTAAATAAATTGAAGAAAGATTCCGAATCGAGATGGGATTGGAAACATAACTGAGGTATTGGGTGGTTGATTAAACCAATTATAACACTTTATATAGTATGTGTAAACCACTAAATTAGCTGTTTACAAATTTAATTAATTAGAGTATAATATATATTATGAAAAATGAAAGAGTGCGCAGAGCAAAAGAGCATTATGTTAATAACAAAGAATTTTCTCAAGCAGTAGTTGACTATGTTCGAAGCGTTAATGAATCTCGTAAGAATAATAGCGAAGAGCCTATAATTACTGATTATATAGGAAGATGTTTTTTGAAAATATGTGAAGGTTTATCTCATAAGCCCAACTTTATTGGATACACATATAGAGAAGAGATGGTAATGGATGCAGTTGAAAATTGTATTAAGGCTATCATGAATTACAATGTAGATAAAGCTACACGAACTGGACTGCCAAATGCATTTGCATATTTTACACAGATATCATACTTCGCCTTTCTTAGACGTATTGCTAAAGAAAAGAAACAACAAGATATAAAAGAAAGATACATCGCCTATGCAGGCGCAGATGCATTTGCAGATTTTAATTCAGAAATGCCGAATTCAGATTCAGATAATATCATTAATAGTATTCGCGCTAAAAATAAAGCGATTAAAGGTAGAGATGAAGTTATAAAAGAGTTTTCGAAAAAAACAAAGAAAAAAGATACTCTCGACGGTATTGAACTTTTCTTTTAATTTATATTATGAGTAAAATAGTAGTATTAAATGATACCCATTTTGGGGTAAAGAATGGTTCGGATATATTCATGAACTATGCATCAAAATTCTTTAATGAGGTATTCTTTCCATATTGTGTTGAGAATGATATTAAACAAATTCTACATCTCGGTGATTTCTTTGATCATCGTAAATATGTCAACTACAAAGTATTAGAACACGCATACGATTGTTTTATTTCTAAGTTGTATGAATATGATATGACAATGGATATTATTCCTGGAAATCATGATGTGTACTGGAAAAATACTAATTCTTTAAACTCGCTTCAACAGATTTTAACTCAATATAGTGATAGGATTCATATTCATATGGATCCAACAGATAAAGAGTTTGACGGTTTGAGTATTGGATTTTTACCTTGGATGACTCATGATAATCATGATCAATGTATGGAGTTTATTTCAAAATCTAAATCGTCTATACTAGTTTCGCATTTAGAGTTACATGGATTTGAAATGGGTAAAGGTCTACCTGTTTCTTCACACGGCCTAAATGCAAGTTTATTTTCTCGATATGAAATGGTTTTATCTGGTCATTATCATACTAAGTCTAATAAGAACAACATATATTATCTTGGAACACAGATGGAATTAACTTGGTCGGATGCTGGCGATCCTAAGTATTTCCATACTATAGATACTCAAACTCGTGAATTAACACCAATAAAAAATAAGCATTTACTTTTTCGTAGAATAAGATATAATGATACCGAAACTGAAGCAATAACAAAAGATGATGTTTGTGGAACGTATGTAAAAGTTATAGTTATATCGAAGAAAGATCTTTATGAATTTGATAAATTTATTGATAGAATTCAATCATATGAACCATTCGAAGTTAAAATCGTTGAAACCTTTGATGAGTATGCAGGAGAGAATGTTAATGACGACAATATATCTACGGTTGACACGCCTACATTACTTAATACTTATGTCGATTCTATAGAAACCGATTTAGAAACCAATAAGCTTAAGAGTATGCTTCAAGAACTATACGTTGAAGCTCAACAGTTAGAATCTATATAATGCTAATATTTGAATCTATATCATATAAGAATTTCCTATCAACAGGAGATACTCCAACAGTTATACAACTAAATAGAGATTCTGCAACACTTGTTGTTGGATCTAATGGTGCTGGTAAGTCTACGATGTTAGACGCAATATCATATGCATTGTTTGGTAAACCACATCGTAATATTAATCGTCCGCAATTGATTAATAGTATTAATAATAAGAAACTATTGGTTGAGGTAAAATTGTCTATTGGTCCAAATAAATATCGTGTTGTTCGCGGCATGAAGCCAAACATATTTGAGATTTATCATAATGATAAGCTTCTCAATCAAGAATCACATAGTCGAGATTATCAGAAGATTCTCGAAACAAACATTCTTAAGCTAAATCATAAATCATTTCATCAAGTTGTTGTTCTTGGTTCAAGCAACTTCATCCCCTTTATGCAATTGCCTTCACACCAAAGGCGTAATGTAATTGAGGATCTTCTTGATATTGGAATTTTCACAAAGATGAATACTCTTGTTAAAGAGAGATGCTCTAAAATAAAGAGTGACATTTTAGATACAGATCATCAAATCAACATTATTAAAGAACAAATCTCTCTTCAAACAAAGCACATTGAAGAGTTAAAGAATATCGATATCCAACAATCGACAAAGGCTCTTAAACAAATTGAGTCGATAGCCTCTGAAATTAGTCTTCTCGAAAAACGTAATATTGAATTGCAATCTAATTACGATAAGGTTGCTCCATCTCAATTAAAAGAAAGAGACTCAGCTAGCGATAAGCAAGCATCTTTAAACGAGTTTAAAATTCAAATCAATACAAACATAACGAAGATTGTAAAAGAAGCAAAGTTCTTTGAAGATAATGACTGCTGTCCTACGTGTAATCAAGTAATTAGTATTGATTTGAAGGAGACTAAAAAAGATGAAGCCCATAAGAAAGCACAAGACTTAAATGATGGCTTAAAATTACTAGAAGATAAGATAGAAGTTGCAAATGAAAAGCTTCAATCTGCAAATGAAGCATATAACAAAATTCAAGATATTCTATCTGACATTAGATCTAATCAAAATCTAATTACTAATTTGCATAAACAATTGTTAGGGCTTCAAACTCAAAACGCGAATGCTAATAAACTAACAGATACTGAAGAAGCAAAATCTGATTTAGATAAGAGAAAGATTCAATATGAGAGTACATTGACAAATAAGTCATCGCAACTTGAAACACGATCATATTATGATGCCATTGGAGAACTACTTAAAGATACTGGAATTAAGACAAAAATTATTCGTCAATATCTTCCAGTAATGAATACACTTATTAATAAGTATCTTAATATCCTAGACTTCTTTGTTAAGTTTGATTTAGATGAGTCATTCAATGAAACAATTAAATCACGTCATCGTGATGAATTTAGTTATGCTTCCTTCTCTGAAGGAGAAAAATCGAGAATTGACTTAGCTCTACTTTTTTCATGGAGGCAAATTGCTAAATTGAAGAATTCTGCTAATACAAACTTGCTCATTCTTGATGAAACGTTTGACTCATCTCTTGACGTAGATGGTGTAGACAATCTCCTCAAAATTCTATATAGTCTTAAGAAAGACACTAACGTCTTTATTATTTCACATAAGAAGGATGTTCTTGATGGTAAATTCCCGAGCAAAATCGAATTTAAGAAGGTCAATAACTTTAGTCAAATAAGTATTAATGAATCAGTATAATCAAGACACCGCTCGCAATATACTTTCTCTTACTATTATAAAGCAGAAGTCAGATCCACATCAAACCGATGATGATATCTTTAAGGCATATTTCACTAATGTTCTATCACCATCTTTTCAAGACGAATATGGTATAGATCTTAAATATGGTACATATCAAAGTATAATCAAAACGGTGTCTTCAATTTTGTGATTTTTATGTAGTTTTTTGTAAAGATGTCATAACCTGTTGATATCGAATAAGATACACTAGTGTACACCATTAATATATATGGTATAATAATAGTGTAAATGGCTAATAGAAAAAAAAGAAGTGATCGAAACTATGTCCTCTATCGTATTACAGGAGGAGAAGAATCATATATTGGTTTAACCGTTGCTCGTGGAAGAGCTTTTAAAAAGTCGGTTAAGCTGCGCTTAAAGCAACATATCTCTCGTGCTAATAACGAGAACAAAGAATGGACGATGTGTAAGTTCCTTCGTGAAACACAAGAAGCTGTTCAATGCGAGATCTTAGAAGTCATACGAGGTCGTCAGAATGCATACTCCCGAGAAAGGGAGCTAATCACTGAATTGTCTCCCACATTGAATGACTTTTAGCCACAATTTTTTAATTTTTCTTATCGTTTTATTTAAAAAGTGCATAAGTATCTGACAATCAACAAGATAAAACGGGTGTACAATTATCCAGATTGTGGTATAATATAGGTATATCAGTTGTTTAGAATATGGAAAAAATATTAGATCTTCAAAATCAGTCCTCCTTGGCCAAGCTGTTGGCTACAGAGAACATTACTGTTACTCACGATAAGAGTTTATCGACTGCTTACTTTGATGTTAAAAATCGTGTGCTTGGTCTTCCAGTTTGGAAGGATCAAGGCAAAGTTGTTTATGACATGCTTGTAGGCCACGAAGTCTCTCACGCTTTATACACACCGCATGAAGAGTTTGACAACTTCCTTAAATCTGAAGGTCGAGCTCACTTTGATATTCTTAACATTGTTGAAGATATTCGCATTGAGCGGCTAATCAAATTGAAATATGCTGGCATGCCACGAATTTTCAATGGCGCATATAAAAAGTTGGTAGAGTCTGACCTCTTTAAAATCGAAGATAAGAACGTTGATGAGCTCAACTTCATTGATCGTCTTAATCTTCATGCAAAAATTGGTCCTCACCGCGAGATTCCTCTTTCAGACGAAGAACTTGAAATCTATAACAAGTGCATGAAGGCTGAAACCTTTAAAGACGTTGTAGCTCTTTATCATGAAATTAAAGACTTAATTAGTAAAGATCACGAAAAAGAGCAAAATCAAAAAGATGATTCAAGCGATGAAGGCGCTGGCACTGAAGAAGATAAAAGTTCTTCTGAAAATGCTGAAGACGCAAATGACAATGGCGAAGAATCATTTGAAGACATTGACAACGATGAAGTTGCTGATGATGGCGAAGAGTCATTCTCTAACTCTTCTCCTGAAGATTCCGAAGATTCTGATGCTGATATCTCTGAATCGGTTGAAAGTGAATCTGAAACTTTAGAAGATAGTTCAGCTTCTGAATCTTCGGAATCTGAAGCTGGAGGTAATAAGGGTGACGTAAGTAAAGATTACGATAAAGAGTTTAAGTCTGAAACACTAAATTCGTTAAGTGAAAATATTTTGGACGAGCTATCTGATTCTAAAACTCAAATTGCTTTAACACCTCTAAAAAGCACTATTGAAAAAGTTATTTTTCCTTACAAAGAGGTGATGGCTAATCGTCCTAATATTGAATCTCATATCAGCCGTCGGCGCATTGATGGTTATTCGATTACACTGAACACCAAATACAATGAGATGAAGAAAACCATCAATAAGAAGGTTTCAATTCTTGCTCGTGAGTTTGAACGACGTAAAGCTGCATACCAATATTCTCGTGCACAAGAGTCGCGTCGTGGTAGCATTGATGTAAATCGCTTACACAAATATAAGTACGATGATCAAATTTTTCAAACCACTATGCGCTTAGCAGATGCTAAAAGTCATGGAATGATTTTCTTTATTGACTATTCAGGCTCAATGACGTATGTCCTTAGAGATGTGTTAGAACACACTCTTAATCTAATTCACTTTTGTAAAAAGGTTGGAATTCCATTTCAAGTGTACTCTTTTACTTCTAGTGGCCATGCAAATCGTTTGAATCAAAGCAAGTTTGAGTTTGACATGGACTCTACTATTATTGCGGAACTATTCTCAAGCGATATGTCGAAGAATGAATATGAACAAGCATTCAAAACAATAGCATATCAAATCCTTACCAATGACAGAGGACTTGGTTCAAAATATGAAGAACTCGGCGGAACACCGCTTGATGCAACTCTTATTGCTGCTCATCACATCATCAATAAGTTCAATAAAAAGCATGCTGTTCAAAAAACAAATGTTATTATTCTAAGCGACGGTGATTCTCATCGATGCAAGCCACGTAATTGCACATATTCCACCAGTTCATATTTGACAAATATTGGTGGAAAGCAAGTTAAACTTTCTGCATATAACACGACTGCAGAGTTAACTAAAGTCCTCTCTGAAACAACACGAGCAAATCTTATCGGCTTTTTCCTTCCGAATGATAGTAAGGGAGCAAAACGCCACTTGAATAAAATGTGTGGATATGTTAACTATGACTCAAGTTGGAAGAAGTACAAAAAAGATGGTTATTTAGTCAAGCAAAATACCCTTGGTTATAACTCATACTTCTTGCTTAATTCGAACATCGAGATCGAAGATAAAGAATTCGAGTTTGACAAAGCAAAACCTGTTGCTGAAAGCCGCGTAGCACAAACACAATTAGCTCGTGAGTACTCTAAGCATAACGCTGCAGCTCGCCAAAGCCGAATCATTCTAACCAAATTCGCTGAGCTAATTGCTTAGTATTTTCTAATTTTTGTATGATTTTTTATAGAAAGTGCATAACTCAATGTATTTCAATAAGATAAAAGATTGTACAAATACCTCCAACATGGTATAATATACCTATAACAGTTAATTAGTATTACATTATGAAAATCGAAAAACTCAAAAACACCCTCAAGTCGCTTGGTAAATCAAGCTTTCGTAATCAAGAGATCCTCAGCATTGCGGCTGAACACGGCATTGATCATAACGATGCGTATAAGGTTATTCGCAATATGCATAAGATCTCTCGTGGAGTCTATACCTTTGAAGCTCCAGCAGCTGCTCCTGCAGTTTCATCACCTGTACCTTCAACGTCCATCGCTAATCGCGTTGAAATGCGAGGTGTCTCGTCCGTTTCCGATGACGAGATTTACGTTCCTAATGTAGATCCTACGTACATTAAGTGGGGAGAGTATGACACAATTATGAAGATTCTTAAGTCGAATCTCTTTTTCCCTGTGTATGTGTCTGGACTTTCTGGAAATGGTAAGACGATGATGATTGAACAAGCGTGTGCTAAGGCAAAGCGTGAATATGTTCGAGTTCAGATTTCACCTGAGACTGATGAAGACGATCTCATCGGTGGTTTCCGCCTCATCAATGGTGAGACTGTGTTCCAAAAAGGACCAGTCATTAAAGCGATGGAGCGTGGATGCGTTCTTCTCATTGACGAAATCGATCGTGCTACTAATAAGATTATGTGCCTTCAAGGTGTACTCGAAGGCAATCCAATCCTCTTAAAGAAGACTGGTCAAGTGATCACTCCAGCTGAGGGCTTTAATGTCATTGCTACTGCAAATACCAAAGGTCGTGGCTCAGATGATGGACGATTCACTGCAGCTTCGATTATTGATGACGCTTTTCTAGAGCGATTCGTTTGCGCTATTGATCAGACATTTCCATCACCTGCGATTGAGAAGAAGATTGTTATGGCTCATATGAGCAAGTTCGGTGTTGAAGCCGAAGAGTTCGCTGATAAGCTTATTGCATGGTCGAACGTTATTCGCAAGACGTTTGAGGCTGATGGTGTAGATGAAGTTGTTTCCACTCGCCGACTGTGCCACATCGTAAAGACGTATTCTATCTTTGAAGATCGAGCTAAGTCAATTGAAATGTGCATTAGTCGCTTTGATGAAGAGACACGTACAGCATTTGTCGATCTCTACAGTAAGATCGATGAAAGTCAACTTGATGAGAATGGTGAAGTAGTTCAAGCGGTGACTACGTCAGATTTTGATAGCAATAAAATGGAAATGAATGATCCTTTCTAATAATTTTGTGGTGGAGACCACGATTCATAAGCAAAACTAAATAACTGAAAGTCCCGCCCCTGCGAGTCAGGGGTGGGCATTTTAAAAATGAAGTCTAAAGATTTACAAGAACATTGGGATAAACAAGCTGATGAAGCACTAAAGCTTTCAAAGAATGGTGGCATCAAGTTCGATTCTGAAAAACCCGATTACAGTCTACTTCCTCCTAATGCTTTAGAAGATGTTGTTAAAGTGTTAACTATTGGAGCCAAAAAATACGATAGAGATAATTGGAAAAAGCTTGATGATCTTGACAATCGGTACTTCGCTGCAGCACAGCGTCATATGTGGGCATTACGTAAAGGCGAAATATACGATGATGAAACTGGCATTCATCATGCAGCTCACGCTATTTGTTGCTTAATGTTCATCACTGAATTTAACTATGTACAAACCAAACCAAATAAAGTATAATAATATATTATGAAAATTAGTAAAGAAACCCTCGATGTGCTGAAGAATTTTTCAGCTATTAATCCTAATCTCGTTATTGGAAAAGGTAACGTATTATCTACAATCGCTGAGGCTAAAAATATTATGGCTTCATGCGAAGTATCAGAAACGTTCGATACGGATGTTGGCATATATGATCTGAATGAGTTCTTGTCAGCGCTCTCTCTTATTGAAGATCCTGAATTTGAGTTTGGTGATTCTTCAGTATGTATTAAATCAGACCTCACATCTCTCACTTATAGATATGCTGATAAGTCAATTCTTACATCTCCTGATCGCGCTGTCAATATGCCTGAAGCTGAATTAAATATTGAGCTATCAGCTGAAATCATTAATCGAATTCGTAGAGCTGGCGCAGCCTTAAATCATCCTGTGGTGTCAATCACAACAAACGCAAATGATCCTAAGTTATATCTACAAGTGAAAGATCCAAGTAACTCAGCTTCAAACATTTTTCAATACGAACTTAATGCAACTTATGATGTAGATTCGGCATTTGATTATCAGTTTCTTATCTCAAATCTAAAGCTTATTGCTGGTGATTATAAAGTAGCTGTAAGTTCTAAATTAATTTCTCACTGGAAATGCATAAATAACTATTCAGTGGAATACTGGATTGCTCTTGAAAAGACATCCGTTGCGTAACAAATAATAAACTAGATTAAATCATATGAGTGAAGAAGTACAAACCGAAACTCCTGAAAAGGAAACACAAGAACCGCAAATTAGCTTGGCTGATTTTGCTGCAGCGCTACAAGTGATTGACGTATGCACAACTCGCGGAGCATTTCGCGGTGAGGAATTATCCTCAGTTGGGCAATTGCGCGATCGACTAAAGCTGTTTGTAGATCATCATGCACCTTCTGATGAGTCAGAAGACAAGCCTAAAGAAGCTCCTACAGAAGTAGCTGAGTAGAAAGGTATCCATAAGGTGAGGGAGGTAATCAGCCCCAAGAAAAAAAGGGAATAATGTTTAAAGCACCCACTGATTTTACTTTTTAGATTAAATATATATTATGAATGAATTTTTATGGGTCGAACGTTATCGACCAAGCACTATTGAAGAATGCATCCTTCCACAATCATTAAAGAATACGTTTAGTGAAGTCGTAAAACACGGTGAATTACATAATATGCTATTAAGTGGCACAGCTGGTTTAGGTAAGACCACTGTTGCCAGAGCATTATGTAATGAACTAGACTTAGAATACCTATTGATCAATTCTTCTGAAGAAAGCGGAATTGATATTCTTCGTTCTAAGATTAAGCAATTTGCTTCAAGTGTTTCCTTACGTGGTGGAAAATATAAAGTAGTTATTCTTGATGAGGCAGATTATCTAAATGCGCAATCAACTCAGCCAGCACTTCGTGGTTTCATTGAAGAGTTTAGTTCTAATTGCCGATTCATTCTTACGTGTAATTTTAAGAATCGAATTATTGAGCCCTTACATTCCCGTTGTTCAGTTATTGAATTCAATACCAATAAGAAGCAACTTGCGACTTTAGCTGGACAGTTTATGAAGCGTCTTCAGTATATTCTTGATAAAGAAGGTATCAAGTACAATAATAAAGTGATTGCTGATCTTATTATGCGATATGCTCCTGATTGGAGACGTGTTCTTAATGAATGTCAAAGATACTCGACTTCTGGTGAGATTACTCCTGACATCCTTATAGATATGTCAGATCAAAACGTCGCTCAACTTATTAATTATTTGAAGACAAAAGACTTTAAGAATATGCGCAATTGGGTAACAAATAACTCAGACGTTGACTCATCGGTTATATTCCGAAAGATTTATGATTCACTATATGACTATGCTGAAGGTCAATCTATTCCAAGTATTATTCTTATCTTAGCTGATTATCAATATAAGGCAGCATTTGTAAGTGATCGAGAATTAAATATTGTAGCGTGCCTAACTGAAATCATGGCATCATCTCAGTGGAAATAATATGAGTAAGATATCTCCATTTGATTTTATCAATAATATTAACACTCGTGGTCCTAATTTATTAGAGAACTGTAAAGCATATGAAGGAGAGGAATTAACTGGATCAGATTCTCCATCTAAACAATATGTTCCCTTTATAATCAATCGCGGATTTTCGCAATTTAATGATACTGTTTTATTGGCGAATGAACTTAACATTCGACATCAACTTCCTTCTAAAATGCAGTATGACTTTCTTCGTTCAGCTATTCGTCCAAGAAAGCGGTTTTCGAAATGGGCTAAGAAGCAAAAAGATCCAAACGATTTGAAGATTATACAAGAAGCTTATGGTTATTCAAAAGAGAAGGCCGAAAATGTATACTCACTCTTTAGTAAAGATGATTTGAAAAAGTTGGGAGAAAGCTTAAATAAAGGAGGAATTAAAAAATGAAGTTATTGAAATTTGAAGCAAGTTGGTGTGGCCCGTGTAAAGCTATGGATCACGTATTTGATATGATAAATTTGGATATCGATATTGAAAGAATTAATATCGATTTTAACAAAGAACTATGTGATAAGTATGATGTGAGATCTGTTCCAACTTTAATTATGATTAATGATAAAGGTGAAGAATTGAGACGAAAAATGGGGATGAAAAATACTGATGAATTAATGGAATTTGTGAAAGGTTAAATTTTTATAAATAGTATCTATGAATGAAGATACTATTATAAAATGGCAGCCTGATGATATGTTAGAGGTTCTATTATCGGAACCAGACGACTTCCTTAAAATTAAGGAAACATTAACACGAATCGGCGTTTCGTCAAAAAGAGAATTTAACACACTCTTTCAGAGTTGCCATATTCTACACAAACAGGGAAGATATTTCATTGTGCACTTTAAAGAATTATTCTTACTTGATGGTAAACCATCTACATTTACACAAGATGATTTGAGTAGAAGAAACACAATAACAACGTTGCTATCTGATTGGGGTTTACTTAATATTGTAGATGATTCGAAAGCAGAAGACAAAACTACTTTGAGAGCGATTAAAATTATTTCACATAGAGACAAGGGGGATTGGAATTTAGAATCAAAATATTCCATTGGAAACGTTAAAAGTGTATAAATAAACTTTTAAGGTAACACGACGTTATCTTAAATGAGATGCCGCAAGGGTCTCACAACAATAACCCTGCCTAATGGAGGAACAATAAAATGACAGATACATATACATGGCCTGGTTCTACATGGACCGTCGGTTTCGATTCTATTTTTGATAGACTCGAAAAATTAAATACACAACAATCTGGTTATCCGCCTCACAACGTAGTGAAGCACGACGATGACCAATTCGAAATCGCGATTGCGGTTGCTGGATTCAAGGAACAGGATTTGTTCATTGAGCAAGAAGAAAACGTTCTCACTATTGCATCGAAGGATGTTGATTTGAATGGGGATAAGCAATATATCCATAAGGGTATTGCAACACGCAAGTTCAAGAAAGCTTTCACGCTCGGTGAATATATCGAGGTGAAAGAGGTTGCTCTCGTTGATGGTATTCTCTCAATTTATCTTGAGAAGAATATTCCAGAAGAGAAGAAACCAAAGTCATTCACTATTAATTCAAAAGTTGAATTCCTAGCTGAATAAATAATCTCGGCATGGGGATGCTATGTCCCCATGCCATTTAACAACACAAACACAGAAAGACACACACACAATGAGCGATAAAAACCCATACGAAATCCGACTTGAAATTCTTCAAATGGCAAAGGATTTACTATACGAAGCATGGAATGCGAAAAATTTTGCATTACAAGATCACTATCATATGAAAATGCAACGTGCAATGGAAACTGAATCAGAGCTTCCAAGTGTATTTGAGCCTGAGCCATATCCTACTAATGAAGATATAATTTCCAAAGCTCGTGAACTGAATAAGTTTATTAGCAACGGTTAATCAATACCCCCAGAGTATATCTCTGATAGCGTGGCCTCAAATAAGGCTGCGCTTTTTTATAAATAGATACATGAGCAAAAGTATATCAATATCAAATCCAGATCAATTAGTATCATTAGTTGTTGAACCAAGTTCTGGTCCCAAAATAGGCGGCACTCTAAATCTTTCTATTTTTGAGAACGCAAAAAGTATAGATGTTTCTGGTAATGATTTCACTGATTTTGGTGTGTTACCTCAAAATTTAGAAACATTCGATTGTTCACAAAATAAAATATCGAATATACCAGAAATATTTGAGGTTTCTAATAAGCTTCAAACTGTTGATCTTCATGAAAATTCTTTAAGTGTTGAAGATATTAATCGAATATTATTAGCATTCATACTAATTGGAGATGTTTCAAATATATCACCACAGCCAAAGATCGATATATCCAAATTTGGAAATGCTGTACCAGACTCACCTGGTCTTGGACATATTACTACTTTAGAAGATAACGGGTGGAATGTAGTATATAATATCGGTGAATATATCCTTTCAAGCGATGTTGTTGATAGTATTTCAGAAGGAAAATCATTTACTATTTCGATAGATAGAACGAGTAGCAATGTTCCAGATGGAACAGAAGTTCCTTACACCATAACCGGTATTCAAGAAGACGATATTGTTGAACCTCTTATTGGTTACTTTATTATTAACAATAATACTGCTTCTGCTACATTTACTATCAATACTGATGTTGGCGTAGATAAGTATAAAGAAGGTGAATCGTTTATCATGACTCTCGATGGTGACAATTCTGCTGTAACAATTAATATACCAATTGATGATACTACTATTGCGCCATACGCACTAACTGCTGTTTCCTCAGAGACTGAAGGAAATAGTTTCCAAGTTACTATTAGCACTACCACAGGAACTGCCGTGCCAGATGGAACAGAAGTTCCTTACACCATAACTGGTATTCAAGAAGACGACATTACTCAACCTCTTACCGGCAACTTTATTCTCAATAATAATACTGCTTCAATCACACTTGATATTTTAGTTAATCTTCCAAATGAAGAGAATGAGACATTAATAATAAAACTCGACGATTATCCAACAAGTACATCAATTGAAATTGAAGACGAAGACATTGTAGTTGCAACGCAATTAGGCCAAGACATTGATGGTGAATCTGCTAATGATTATAGCGGTTATAGCGTTAGTATGAATGATGCTGGTGATCGTGTTGCAATTGGAGCTATAGGTAATGATGATAATGGTAATAGTTCTGGTCATACAAGAATCTATGAATATAGTAATGGAGCTTGGTCACAACTAGGCGATGATATCGATGGTGAAGCTACTAGTGATCGAAGTGGTCATAGTGTAAGTATGAATTCTACTGGTGATCGTGTTGTAATTGGTGCATTAAATAATGATGGTAATGGTATTAATTCCGGTCATACTCGAATTTATGAATGGAGACAATATACATCAAATGATGTAGGTTCGTACCATCATACATCTAGAGTACAGGATAATACGCAAACTAAGCCATTAATAATCACCGAAGACTTTATTACTGCTCCAATTGTTGATAATTATTATTGGACACAATTAGGTGATGATATCGATGGTGAAGCTACTAGTGATTATAGTGGTTATAGTGTAAGTATAAATGCTGATGGAGATCGAGTAGCCATTGGAGCTAGATTTAACGATAGTATTAATGGTGCTGATTCTGGTCATACACGAATTTATGAATATACCAATGGAGCTTGGTCACAACTAGGCGATGATATCGATGGTGAAGCTATATATGATTATAGCGGTTTTAGTGTTAGTATAAATGCTGTAGGTGATCGAGTCGCCATTGGAGCTATAGGTAATGATGATAATGGCTCTCTTTCTGGTCATACAAAAATCTATGAATATAGTAATGGAACTTGGACACAATTAGGACAGAACATTAATGGTGAAGCCATGAGTGATTATGGCGGTTATAGTGTTAGTATAAATGCTACTGGTGATCGTATTGCAATCGGTGCACCTTATAACGATGGTAATGGTCTTTCTTCTGGTCATGCACGAATCTATGAATATGATGGCACTTATTGGACACAATTAGGCCAAGACATTAATGGTGAAGCTGCTAATGATTATAGCGGTTTTAGTGTTAGTATAAATGCTGCAGGTGATCGTGTTGCGATTGGAGCTTTCGGTAATGATGATAATGGCTTTCTTTCTGGTCATACACGAATCTATGAATACGATGTTGGTACTCAAGCTTGGTCACAACTAGGCGATGATATCGATGGTGAAGCTACTAGTAATCAGAGTGCCAGAAGCGTTAGTATAAATGCTGATGGAGATCGAGTAGCCATTGGAGCTTTATATAATGCTGGTAATGGTTCTGGTTCTGGTCATACACGGGTTTTTGTTATAGAATAATTTAGTTTACATACTACGCGTTATGTAGTATAATTACATTATGATTTTGAGCGGATTTTATACAAGTGTTGATCGTTTTGGTAACAGTTTACTGTATCGCGGATATGGAGCAAATGGAAATAAAATTTTCCAAAAAATAAAATACAAGCCTACGCTTTATATTGAATCAAAGAAAAGTGATACAGCATGGAAAGCTCTTGATGGTACTCCAGTTGAACCAATGCATTTTGATACAATGCGCGAAGCGAAAGAGTTTGAGAAGACTTATGAAGATGTTCCAAACTTTAAGATATATGGTAATAATCGACATATTCCAGCATTTATTCAGAGCCAATTTCCAAACGAAATTCAATATTCAAGAAGTCTTGTAGATATAGCTTCACTTGATATTGAAACCTCTTATGGTGATGGTTTCCCTGATGTTGATAATCCAGTCAATCAAATCCTCACAATCGCATATAAGAGTTCAAAAGACGATACGTATCGAGTATGGGGAATGAAGCCATATGATGCTACAAAGACTGAACTCAATGGAGTCAATATTGATTATCGTCAATATACTGCTGAATCATCGATGCTTGAAGCATTTATTAATTTTTGGTCGAAAGAGGAAAATATTCCTGATATTATTACTGGTTGGAACACTCGCTTTTTTGATATTCCATATATGGTATCGCGTATGGCATTTCTTCTTGGTGAAGACAAAGTAAAAGAACTTTCTCCATGGAAGAAGATCGATCGAAAAGAAATTACTATTCAAGGTCGTAAGCAAGTTACATTTGATATTGTTGGTATTCAACACCTCGATTATATGGAGCTTTTTAAGAAGTTCGCATATACATATGGCAACCAAGAATCATACTCACTTAATCACATTTCAAGTGTAGTGCTTGGTGAAAAGAAGCTAGACTATTCTGAAGTTGGAACGCTGCGCGATCTATATGATGCAGATTTTCAAATGTTTATTGACTATAATATCAAAGACGTTGAACTCATTGAACGATTAGAGGAAAAGCTTGGGCTTATTACTCTTGTGTTAACAATGGCATATCTTGGTGGAGTCAATTATACTGATACACTTGGTACAACTGCGATATGGGACTCAATTATTTTCCGTCGCCTAGCCCGATCTCGAATTGCTGTTCTTCCTCAAAAAGATTCTGAGACAGCATCGTATCCAGGTGGATATGTTAAAAATCCTCATGTAGGTATGCACGACTGGGTAATGTCGTTCGATTTAAATTCGCTTTATCCAAATTTGATTGTGCAATATAATATGTCTCCTGAAACACTAGTTGATTCTACTTCTGATGCTGATTGCGCACAAGCTTCGAACGGTGCTAAGTTTACTAAAGAGAAAAAAGGTATTGTTCCTGAAATTGTTGAGGAACTATATATCAAACGTGTTACAATTAAGCAAGAGATGTTAGACGCAAAACGTAAACTTGAAGTCATATCAAAGAACAATAAGCATGAATATCAACAAATGACTTCTCAAGTTGCACGTCTTGAGACTTTACAAACCGCGATTAAGATTCTTCTTAATTCTCTTTATGGTGCTATGGGTAATAAGTACTTTCGCTATTTTGATCTCCGCATTGCTGCTGGAATTACCCTTACTGGACAAGAAGTGATTAAGCATGCAGAGAAAAGTGTTAATGAATTTCTCGATGGTTTCATTGGTGAGACTAAAGATCGAGTGGTTGCCATGGATACTGACTCAGTTTATATATGTGCAAAAGATGTTGTCGATAAGTTTAAACCTAAAAATACTGTCGCTTTCCTTGACGAATTTGGTTCGAAAGCAATTGAACCAATGCTAGCAAAAGCCTTTGATAAATTTGCGTATGATACAAATGCGTATAGCAATCGTATGGTTATGAAGCGAGAAGCAATTGCTGATCGTGGTATTTGGACTGCAAAGAAACGTTATATATTAAATGTACATAACAACGAAGGTGTTCAATATTCTGAACCAAAGATTAAGATCATGGGTCTCGAGTCTATTAAGTCTTCTACACCTCAAGCTTGTCGGACTGCTATGAAAGAGATGTTTAAAATTATTGTAACAGGAGAAGAAGAAAAAACACAAGAAGCAATCGCATCATTTAAGAAACACTTTAAGTCACTTTCTCCTGATCAAGTAGCGTTTCCTCGAGGAGTTACAGATATTAAAAAGTGGACATCTCGTAGCACACTATATAAAAAAGGTACACCGATTCATGTCCGTGGAGCTCTTCTTTATAATAATCAATTGAAGGCTAAAGGACTCAATCGTAAATATCAAGTTATTCAAAATGGTGATAAGATCAAGTTCTTGTATATGCTTATGCCAAATACTCTTCGAGAAAATGTCATAGCATTTCCTGACTTTTTACCAAATGAATTAGAACTTAACAAATATATCGATTATGATAAGCAATTTCAAAAGGCATTTCTCGATCCTATTGATATTATTCTTAAAGCTATAGGTTGGACATCAGAACCTCAAGCTGACCTTCAACAATTCTTCTTTTAGAGTTTACAAAACATACAAACTAATATATAATATATAAATTATGAATAAAGATTGGGTACAAAACATACATGATATGCATACTAAATTTGGTGTGCGAGAAGCCGTAAATAGGTTTGATAGCGTAATGCTACGATCGTTTTTACGTTTTAGATTAGATTTCCTCCATGAAGAATTGGGCGAAACAGAAAAGGCAGCTGAATCGGGTAAACCAATTGACGCTGAAGAAGTAGTTGATGGTTTAATCGATCTCTGTGTTGTAGCGATTGGCACACTCGATGCGCTTGGTGTAGATCCTTACAAAGCATGGGATGAAGTGCATAGAGCAAATATGTCGAAAGAAGTTGGCGTAAAAGAAGGTAGAGATAATCCTCTCGGACTTCCAGATTTGGTTAAACCTGAAGGATGGGTAGGTCCATCACATAAAGATAATCACGGTCTCTTAAATAAAATTTAAATATGTCTTACGGTCTCACACTTTTTACTGGAATCTTTGATAATAAAACTCATAAGTCAATGAGTTTTGATTCTCTTGAAAAGTTCGAAGCGCTACTATATGATTTGTCAAAACAACCTGGTTATAAGCCAAAGAAGGGTGAATTTAAGAGAGGTTCACCGCTTATATCTCCAGCAGCATATATTAAGGGCGAAACACGTAAGAACATAAACGTAACAAAATGGTCCAAATGGGCAGCGTTGGATGTCGATGAGTATGATACCTCATTCGAAGAAGCAATAAAGGTGTTTAAAGATCACTACTTTATTTGCTACTCATCGGCATCCTCGACAAAGGAACATCCTAAATTTAGAATTATTTTTCCTCTTACTGAGGAAGTTCCAGCAGATAAAATACGCCATTTTTGGTTTGCACTGAATACCGAGTTCAATTCACTTGGTGATAAACAAACTAAAGACTTAAGTCGGATGTATTATGTTCCTGCTCAATATCCAAATGCACATAATTTTATCTTTACACATAAAGCTCCATTGCTTGATCCAAATGAACTAATGAATAAACACGAGTTTGTCAATGGATTTAAAAATACCTTTGTAGATAAACTTCCAGATCACATTCGTAAAGAAATCGAAAAATACAGAAAGACTAAATTAACAAATACATCGATTACTTGGTCTTCTTATCTCGATTGCCCATTTGTCAATAAACAATTGGTTATGGAATATAAGACTATTAATTCTTCTGGCTGGTATTCAAAAATGTACTCCATTATGGTATCTATTTCAGCCAATGCGATAAAGCGTGGATATCCAATTACTCCAGAAGAGGTGTCAAAACTTTGCACTGAAATTGATCAAGACACTGGTGGGTGGTACAAAAATCGACCTTTGGTTTTAGAGGCATCAAGAGCGATAGATTATGCTCTAAAGGCGTGACAATTTTGTGATTTTTAGAGTAATTTTTGGAGAAATTTCACAAGTAGTTGGTATCCAATAAGATACTGTCTATGTACATTGGTGTGGTTTATGGTATAATTAATACTGTAACCAACCAATAAAGCTTATAAAAATAGGAACTCTAATATAACAAAAGGTAAAAATTATGGCTAAACTCACACACTCAGAAATCACAAGACTCCGCGCACTTTTTCAAAAAATGGATCGCGACGATCTTAATCATGCAGTTGAACTACATAAAGCTCGTAGCAAAAATTTAACCACTCTGTCTGCAATGAAATTCACAGTAGGTGATACGGTGCAATTCACTTCGGGTTCACGCCTCATCGAAGGAATCGTCGACAAGGTGAATCGTAAAACAATCAACGTCTCAACACATACTTGGCCAAGTACACAAACGTGGCGTGTTTCTCCTTCACTTCTATCAAAGGTTGCTTAATATGAGTAAGATTGAATCAATAATTGAATTTGAGTGCTACGACAATAAGCCTTCCGATAGCGAATGGACTCTGCGAAAGGAAGACGTAGCACTTATCGCTAAGAACATTAAGAAGCTTCTCATTGAAGAGATCAAAGACTATGCAGAGCGCGTTGATGTTGCTATTCGATGCATAGAAGATTTTTAGGAGCAGTAATATAATAATAGTATGAGTACAACATTTGCAGTAAAGGTTCCGTCTATCAAAACATATGAAGATGGAGAAGAAGTAGAAGTAAACGTAGCATTTAGAAGTAATGGAGTAAGATGGTTAGACCCATTGGCTCATTTACTACCAGATGATACAGAAGTAATCGCAGTAGACAATTCACCGCAAGGTATCTATACTATTGGTGATATCAGAAAGAAGATTAATACTTATGATTAAAAACGATAATGAAAAAGCCTCTGAGGCATTGGTGATTATACTTGGAATGTTATTTTTAATGACAGCCATGGGAACAATAGTAGCTATTGTATTAGGAATATTAAAATTGTTTGGAGCAGTAATATAACAAATGCCTACATATATTAAAACATATGATCTATCCAAAGTCTGGCCTCCAAAGGATGCTCTAAACTTTTGCTATCGAAACAACTTTGATGTCTATAAAAAGACGGACGATCATGAAGCTGGTGGTCTAATTAAATCTCAACTGAAAGAATCTCTATCACAAGATAAGGACTATTTGATCATGGCACATGACGGTAATAAATGGACTGGTTGGGCAATGGCATATAAGTTTGATTGTAGAAAAGAATTTCAAGCATATGTTCCTCCTCGCCAGAGACGAAAGGGGATTGGCTCAAGACTTCTGAAAAGGGCATGTGAAATCATGGGCCGTGTTGAAGTTTATGATATTGATACGTCTAATGGCTTTTATAAATCAAATGGTCTTACACATGGTGAGGCAATCACAGGAAGAAAATTAAAGGTAAAATAATATTTACATTTTTCCTCATATTAATTATAATTACATTATGCAAAATACAGTTAAAGATATACAAAATTCGTTTTTAGAAAAATACAAAAACGAAGATTTTGTCACCGATAAAACTGGTGTAAAAACCATTGAAATCGTATCAGCTTCATTTATCGCAGATGAAGATTCTATTTTTGGTACTCCAAATCAAAGTTATATTGATCGTGAAATTCAATGGTACGAATCTCAATCGCTTAGTGTAAATGATCTTGTACCAACTCCAAAAATTTGGCAGCAAATTTCTGACGACTATGGTAATATTCATTCTAACTATGGCTATCTAATCTTTAATTCTGAAAATCATAATCAGTATATAAGAGTTCGAGAAGCTCTATCTCTTGATCATAATACACGCCGCGCTGTTATGATTTATCAACGTCCTACTATGCATTATGAGTATAATGTAAATGGCATGTCTGACTTTATCTGCACCAATGCAGTTCAATATCTTATTCGTAACGATCAACTCCATGCAGTTGTTCAAATGCGATCTAATGATGTTGTCTTTGGTTATCGTAATGATTACGCTTGGCAAAAGTATGTGCTAGATAAATTAGCGAATGATCTAAAAGTAGAAGCTGGAACAATCCATTGGAATGTTGGTTCTCTTCATGTGTATGAGCGCCACTTTAATTATATTGAAGATGAGATGTTTGAGCGTGCGAAAAAGGTCGCTGCACATCTAGCTGATAATGCAATGGGCAATTATTTTAAAAGCGTATCTGAATTCTATGATTAATAAAATAGCCAATATAATCAATAACCACACATACATAGTAGATCAGTGGTTGATCGATCGTTTAGATCAAGAGTTTAATAAAGGAAGCTATAGCGATAGGTTGAACGTTGATGCTCTCGCTCTTGAAATAACAGCTAAACGCGTTGGCCTAATGCAAACATTAGCTAAGGTAGATGGAGAAGAGTATCAATGGAGACACGATTGGGCATTCTCGAAAGATGTCTTAATTGATTTAAAGCGAAAACCAAATAAGTATGATAACATATGTTTAACTAAAATATTCAAAATGATTGAATCATATCATAAAAATCAGCTTACTCACACTGTTGCATTCTCTCAAAACATTGAAACTAATTATAAAATTGGACAAAAGCTAACATTTAAGTTTGAAGGTATGCTTCCATTAAAAGAGGCAATTAAAACCGCAGTAAAAACAGCTGGAGGCTATAGTCTCTTAAATGTTAAATATTTACAACACGCATAACTTATAGTATAATATTATTATGAAATCAGAAAAAGAATCGATTAAGGTATTACAGCAATGCGCTGAACTACAGCTTAAAAAATCAAACGATTATCAAAATCCAAATAGTCGAATTAAGCAAGCGGATTATTATCCTCGAGGCATTGCATCTATTCTTGACATTATTCATGCAAAAGTTTTACGGATGCAATCTGTATTAGAAGCAATGGAAAATGATCCAAACTATAAACCAAACTTTGAGTCAATCGAAGATTCAGGGTGTGATCTCATTAACTACTCTTCTTTTCTTGTTGCATATATGAGAAATGGTATTGAAGGCCAACGCATCGATCGTGATTTTCTTAATCGTAAAATTGAACTAACTGATATGATTGCTGATGACGAATAAATGGCACAAACGGTATATTGATTTAGCACGTAATATCTCAGAATGGTCTAAAGATCCTTCAACGACGTGTGGTTCAGTGATTGTTGGTGATGATGGACAAGTCATAGCACAAGGTTATAATGGCTTTCCGAGGGGTATGCGTGACGATAAAGTGTTATATAAGACTCGTGAAGTTAAATACAATAGAATTGTTCATGCTGAAATGAATGCAATTTATAATGCAGCTCTTAATGGTGTTTCACCAAAGAATGCTACGATGTACGTTCATGGTTTGCCTTGTTGTCATGAGTGCGCCAAAGCAATCATACAGGTTGGAATTAAAGAAATTGTAATGCATTCATCTAATGATCCTCGTTGGAATGATTCCTGTTTAATGGCAAAAAAATTCTTAGATGAGGCCGGCGTAAAGGTTACGTATATAGACAGATAAATAATTTTTAATTATGAAAAACATATCAATTATAATGGGCCGCGGAATTGAAGGCTGTGGCGTAACAAAATTCACTATTGAACAATGCAAGTATTATGATCGTAATGATTATAATTATACTGTATTTGCGTCTAATGATAAGTCATGGACTCGTAAGAATGCTCACCGCACCGATAATATTATTCAACTAAAATTTTCAAAAGATGTTGAAGTTGATGCAATGATTAAGAAGATCAACGCGTCGGATATTGCAATTATCAATTCTTTACCAGCTTTAAGCTTAAAGGAAGAAGCTATTAACAACTTTAAAAGAATGCTTAGTGAGATTAAAGTGCCAGTTGCACTTATTCAACACGATCACGCAATGCAGTCTATTCGACGAAATGGCGCATTGGATGAAGCAATTAAACGCGCTAATGTGATTTTTGTACATTCAACAACGAATGATTTTGCAAAATACGCAGGCGAAAAGGTAGGAACTCAAGTAACACTTTTTGGCAAAGAAGAAGGTACACCGATTCTTCCATTCCAGCCGGGAATGTTTTTTGATGAAGTAAAAGAAAAATACTGGAAAACTAAAATCAATATTCAAGATTCACTGCATCACAAATGGATTGGTAGAACTACATCTTGGAAAGGTTATAAGGAAATGTTTGATTTCCATAACCGTTATTTGGCGCCAAATGATATGTTAACAACATTTGAAGGAATTGAACGTTCTCCAGCATACTTAGGTTTTAGAGAACTATCTAAATTTAAAGATCTACTGTCTGAGGACATTAATACGTATGACTTTAGTGATGGCTATGGCGATGATGTTCATGTCTTTGGGCCATACGTTCAAGAAGATATGCTTGAAAGAATGTCAAAAGTTGGATTCGGCTATCAACTTTCGCGAATGAAAGAACATTTTATCCAACGTTCAATTGAGTATACCCATTGTGAAGTTGCATGCACAGGCACAATTCCTATTTTTAATAAAAAGTATGGTGATGCTTGTACACATCGTCACTATGGAAAAAAGTTTACCGAATGCGAAAACTCTGGAACTATTTGGTTCGATGAACACAATTTCGATGAAACCTTAACAACCATTCTTAAGATAGGAGATAACCCTTTATTGCGTGAAGAAATGAGGAATAACGCCTTTGAGTTCTATAAACTACATCAAGACGCATCGTATACCTTTAAAAATATTATGGAGAATATAGAAAATGTCATATAGTCACGCAACAATCGTACCTCTTATTGGTGGTCTCCCTCTTGGAACAGAAAACGTTTTCAAGAAAAAGCCTGAATACATTTTATCGTATTCTGCGTTTGGTGCTAATGATTCGCAATATCGTGCTTATCATAAGGATGTACCATACTATAGAATCGACGAAAATGAAGTTCCTTCTTCTTTAAAAGCAGTAGACGTTGTTGGAGCAACTTGTCCATGCGCTGGCTTATCTTCTCTTAGCCCATCAGCTTCAACAGATAATAAGGCTAATGATTGGATGATTGAATCTGCGAAGTATGTTTTAAGTAAAGTAAAGCCAAAAGTTTTTTGGGGAGAAAACGCTCCTCGACTTGCATCTAAAATGGGCGAACCTATCGTAAAAGAGCTACGTAAAATTGCAAAGGCAAATGGCTATACCATGTCTTTATATAAAACAAAGTCAAAGTTACATGGATTAAGTCAAACGCGGGATAGATCATTTTACTTCTTTTGGAAAGGAACTGCTATTCCACATATGAACTTCTATCAACGTCCACATGAAAAGATTGAGGACACTATTCGAAATGCATTTGTGTCTAAGGATGATCCTATGAATGAGCTTACGAATAAGAATAAGCCAAGTGATAATCCATTCTATAAGTATGTCCTTGAAGAACTTGAGGGAGGAATCACCCATAAAGAATTCCAAGAAAAGATCGAAAGGACTATTAACCCACTTGACTATTTAGAAAATCGTGGAATTAAATATGATGAAGTTTCTGAATGGATGTCAGCTAATGGATTTGATAAGCAGGCTAAACGCTGCTTAGAAATACATAAGAAATTAGAATCAGGTGGTAATATCATGAGGAAAACAACAGAAATTCCAAAGGATTACATTGGCGCATTTGTTGGTCATATGCCCACATGTCTTACTCATCCTAGTGAAGATAGATATCTTACGATTCGCGAATGTTTAGCAATTATGAAAATGCCAAAGGAATTTCAATTGCAAGGAGGTAGAAAAAATCTTAATATGATATGCCAAAATGTTCCGATTACAACTGCAATAGATATGGCTCAAAATATTTACGATTTCCTCGATGGAAAACTAGATACAAGAGAAGCCCAATTTGCGGTTTTTGACAATAAAACTAAAACCGTGAATTATGAAGAAGCACCTCAAACGATTGAATCGTTTATTTAAGGTGTACAACAATCGTAACTTATAGTATAATATACAGATAATAAAACAAATTATGTCACTACTAGAAAAACTAAAGAAATCATCTCGGACATCAGGCGCTGATGTCCTCTCAGAATCAAAGCTTTTTGGAGAAAAAGAACTTACCGCTACTCAGGTGCCAATGGTGAACGTTGCACTTTCAGGCTCAATTGATGGTGGTTTGGCCTCAGGCCTAACTGTTTTAGCAGGTCCTTCAAAACACTTTAAGACATCATTTGCTTTGCTTATGGCAAGTGCTTATTTAAAGAAACATGACGATGCGGTATTGCTTTTTTATGATTCAGAATTTGGTTCACCACAATCTTATTTTGAAGCATTTGATGTAGATACAAGCCGAGTATTTCATACACCAGTTACTAACATTGAAGAACTTAAATTTGATCTTGTTCATCAACTCAATGAAATTGATCGTAAAGATCGAGTAATTGTTGTAATTGACTCAGTCGGTAATATTGCTTCGAAAAAAGAAGTTGAAGACGCTGAAAATATGAAGTCAGTAGCAGATATGACACGTGCAAAAGCACTAAAGGGTCTATTCCGTATGATTACACCAATGCTTACCCTTAAGGATGTACCGCTATTGGCAATC
>Ga0213868_10000739_pt1 | contig 31543 bp, 40 predicted proteins | sample PICome_9_FD_160087 | JGI IMG/M metagenome (GOLD analysis project Ga0213868, IMG submission 160087) | Coastal seawater microbial communities near Pivers Island, North Carolina, United States - PICO127 | ecosystem: Environmental > Aquatic > Marine > Coastal | place: USA: North Carolina... | reverse complement strand
CTTGAAGATAAGCCTTAGCTGAATTTACTTGAATGTTTTCTACCATTGGTCTAATAACACCATCTTTGTAGTAAGATATTCTAACCCAATTCACGTAATCAGAAGGTAAAATAAATCTAAGTTCTTCTGAAACAGTTAGCTGCAAAACTTTAACTTCTTTAAAAGCATCATAGTTTAATTCCTGAACTGCTCTTTTAGCATGAAACAATATTTTGTATCGCTCTTCATTATTGACTAATGAATGGTTTCCTGAATACATTAATTGATAGTTTACAACTATATCTTTTAATGAAACATATTGATATGAACCCCAATTGGCATCTCTAGGAGAGTTTCCTCCATTCTCATAATATTCGTATTGACTAAGGTATGACATAATTATTTTTCGCTATTAGTTTCAGAAGCCTCTGCAGCTCCTGCATATTGAACAACTGATGCCTCTCTAATTGACACTCCTGCGTATTGTAATATCTTCATTGTTAAATCCGTTGCATCGTCTGGAAACAACTCAAAGTCCTGATAGTCAGGTTGAGTTTGGTCAAACACAGGCTCACTGCCTGAACCTAAATCTACATAAGTCCATTTTGGAGGCTTAGGATATCTTATGTACTGACACTGAGGAATACTCTTAGGAGACGGATATAACGTAGCCGTAAGAGCTTGTGTTGTATAAGCTGGAAAAGAAGAAGATGGAGAAGTTAATGGAGATGAATTAAGTAATAATATCTTACTCTGTTCAACCCTTTCCGCTTCAACGCTTCCAATAAATATTTTATTTATTAAGTAATAATCAGAACCTGTAGTCGCTACAGAAGGAAGAAAATATCCATCCGTTACTGCTCCGTTTGCAGTCAATGCACTTGTTACTGAAAAAAAATCAATAACCTCTTCATAACCCTTTTTAATATCTGCATACCCTGTACCTGATGTTCTTTGATTCTCTTTATTTATTTGATAATTATATGCATAAAAATAATCCTCAAACAAATCCATTTGAGCTTGTTGTGCATATAGATTAAAATCTTGTGGAGAGATGTAGCCATAATTGTTTTTGTTTAACACGGCTAAAACTGTATTTCTAATATCGTTTATCATCCTAACTATTATTTACACAAAGATAGTTAAAAAAAAAAGAGGTCTAAAAATAGACCTCCTTTCAATTTACTGCTACTAATCTAGCAGTTGTTCTAGTATTTTTAACGACTCTACTCCATCGTCAGTTTGGAAAAAAGAGGACACTATATAGATTGGGTCTTCTCCGTAAGGGATTGTACACATTCTTGTTTTATTGGTCTTAGTATTAAACCAAACCTCTTTGTTTTTATTTCTATATTTTATAAAACCTTCCTCAAACAATTTATGTACAGTTGCTTGTAGTTTTAATACAGGGTCGTTTACTAAAGACATAAACTCTCTTGGCTCTCTCTTAGCATAAACTAAGATGTCTCTTTTCATTTCGTCTGTACTAATCCTAGATGGGTCTTTTGAAAATAACACTCTTGTTAAAGTTTCTAGTTGTTGTATAGATAAAGAACGAGCTTCTAACATTGCATCAAGCTCTACATTTATATTTTCAACAATTTCTTGAGCATCTTTCGATTTATCTAACTCCTTAAACTTAATACCATTATGTGGATGTACATCTAAAAATCTTTGTAAAACTTGATTGTTTTTAGAAACTCTTAAAAAGCCATCTTCAAAAACAACAGGCTCTATAATTGCATTACCATCCTGCTCATCTACAAAAGGTGATGCTTGGTTTCTAGCATAACGTAATTCTCTGTTTATACCTGTTTCTGGGTCTACCCAAAGTAATGGAAATCTTCTTGTGTGTCTTGTTGCAAGCATGAAGGATAAAGGTGCTGCATTCCTTGTTAGTTTGTAGACTTTGTCTACTCTTTGTATTGTAGTTTTCATTTGATATAATTTAATTTAATTAATAAAAAGGAGTCTCTTTGAAGAGACCCCTTTCTTTGGTTAGTATTCTTAGTCTTGGAAGATAAAGAAGTTGTTCGCACCTAAAGTACAAACTGCTCTTTCACTCAAGAAGTTTACTTCCATTGCATCTAAGTCAGATGTTCTTGCTCCACCAGCTGAACCAGTAATCCAAGTTTTGTAACGTCTGTCTTCAGTTTCAGAAGCTCTATATCTTACGTGTAAGAATGGTCTCTTAGCATTTTTACCAAGAACTTGGTCATAAACAGTTGTAGAACCTGCAGGTACTAACAATCCGTTAATGCTTCCTGTACCATCAACACCACCTCTCATAGTTGGGTCGTTTAAGTACTTCCAGTCAGTCTTGTAAAAATCATATCCTCTACGGAATCCTGTAAATCCTAAATTCAATGCCATGTCTTTGTCATTGTCAAAAAGACCATAAGATGTTCCACCTGCTCCATAAGAGTTTTGAGCTGCTAACATATCATCGATGTCAAATCCAAAGTCTCTGTTTAAGAAAATTACATTTTCTTCGATAGAACCTTGCTTATCTAAACGTGAAATCATAGCGTCAAAGTCAGCTAAAGCATTAGGATTTCCTCCTGCCCATACATTTCCTCTTTGTTGTACTACATAGAATACACCTTCAGAACCTTTGTCTCCTACTTGGTCAGAAGTAGTTTGTGCTTTCACACCAGAACCAGCTTCTGCAGGTACTGCTTCAATCATTGAAGTCTCTAAATAGTCATCGTAACGTAAACGAGTTTCGTGTTCAGACTTTAAGTACCATAAGTAACCTGAAGCTCCGTTTTCAGTAGTAACCTCAATCCATCCGATTTGAGCCATATCAGAACCTGATACTGCATACTTATCTTTGATGATAATTGGAGTGTTCTCAAAAATGAAATCATCAGATTCTAATGAACCTTGCATTCCGTTTGTTCCTTTCTTAAATTCAGAACCATAAATGAAAATACTTGCATCAGCATTTCCTAATCCTGTACCACCTGTATATCCTGCAGCATCATAAAACGCAACAGTAAATTGACCATTTGCAAGGTCTACCGCTATAACAATAGCTTTGAACTCACCTGAACCATCATTGTTTACAACAACAACTGTTTGACCAACTCTAATTGCAATTTGAACTGTTGCACCAGAACCTGGTTGTACAGTTGAACCTGCTGGGTTAAGTACGTCATTTACTTGGAAAACTGCTTCTCCACCTGCTACTACTGCTGCAGTACCACAATCAACATACTTCGTGTGTAATCTTCCTTGCTCTGCCCATTTGATAAGGTCTGAGTTAGAAGGCATTTCTGCTCCTACCATTCTAATGAATGAGGAGATTGTTCTGTTACCATAACGCTCGAATTCTTTTTCGTAAGTGTCTGGTAAGTACTGATTCAAAAAGTTGAAGTCAGTAATGTAATTTGATGCCAATGGTGTTTGATGCGAACTTGGTTGCAAATCAAAACCTGGCGTTGCTTGGACTGAACTTGCCATAATTTTTATTTTTTAAATTAATTTTTATTTTTAATACTTCTTATTTTAAGTCCTCTACTGCTATTGCTGCTTATAGACTTGAATTGTGTTCCTCCCTTACTAGTCACTTCAGGTGTTCTTCGCTCTGACATATTAATATTTTTTGTCTTACGCATCACATCTTCTGTGGCATTAGCTTTACCTTGCTCATAAAAGAACTTAGCAAACTTTTCAGGATTCTGTGCAATTGCTACACTCCTATGAAAACCTTTAGAGTCTTCTAAAAGACCATCATCATCTAAATACTTGGATGCCCAACTACCTGGATTTAATGCGCTCTTTTTTAAATCTTCTAAACTACCTGGAGAAAATGTTATTGTTTCTTCACCTACATTAAATTCAAAACCTTTGAACTCAGGTGTAAATACTTCTAACGTTTTTGAGTCATACAACTCTTTCTGCCTAGCAGTCTTTTCTTCATAAGACTTTGCTTCTGCGATGTATTGCTTATAGCCTTCCATTTCTTCTTTGGATACATTTGAATCTTGCGTTCCCCTTGACTCAAGCGGTTGCTTGTACTTTTCTTGCATTCCTTTGAAATAATCTTTTGCTTTAGCAATAGCTTTTTTCTTCTTTAACTTAATCTTTTTTACATCTGCATCCTCATCTAAATCTTCATCAAAAGAATAATCATCCATTAAGGTTTCAATATCCTCTTCATCAAGACCATCTTCGGTAGCACGTAAATAATCTCTAAGTAAAGAATCAGGATTAGATTCATCATAGTCTTTTTGTAATTGTACAAAATCTTCGATTCCTCTACCTGTATCTTTTTTATATTTAAAGTAAGCAGCAACATCTGCAGGTAATTCTTCCTGCGTCTCTCGCTCACTCATCAATTCATCAAATGAACTGATTTCTTTATTATATCTTTTACCAATATATGAAAGAACGTTTTCATCATTTAATTCTTCAGCTTTTGACTCTTCAGCTTTTGACTCTTCAGCTTTTGGCTCTTCAGCTTTTGGCTGGTCGTTATTAAGTGTTTCTTCGTGCTTATCTAAAAGCTCTTGTTCTACTTGTTGAACTGATTTTTCTTCACCTAATGTTACTTCTTTTACTTTGATTTCCATATGATTAAATTTAATTATTACAAAGATAGTAAAATTTTAATACGATTTTTTACTTTACCTTGGATTGAATTCAGCTAAATCAAACCCATCTAAACTGTCTTCATTAGATTCAAATCTTTGAGGAGGTAAGTTGTTTTTTCTTTGATTAATCAGTCTTGACTGCTCTTGATTAGCTTGAGATATTCTAGATGATTTTGCATTTTCTCTTTGCGTTTCTCTTTGAGATAAAGCATTAGACTCCATGTCTCTTAACTGTAAGTTATAATCAAACTCTTCTTTCATTAACTTACTTTTAAGCATAGCCTCGTTATTTTGCTTTTCAATTTCAAAAGCTATCTCAGCTTGTTTCAACTGCATCTTACCTTGCATTTCTGCTTGTTGTTTTTGCATTTCCATCTCCTGTTTCATTTGCTGAGATTTCAATGCTTGTTGAGCTTGCATAGCTTGTTGCTGCATAGCTTGTTGTTGCTGCTGCTCCTGTAATGCTTTACGTTTTACTTTGAGTAATTGGTTAGCAAGTTTAATGTTTTTTATTTCTCGTATATCAATAGCATCCTCTAAGTTTATATCTCCCTTAGACAAAGCCATTTGTATATTAGCTTCCAACTGAGCTTTTTGCTCTTCGTCTGGAGCAATTTCAATAAATATACCAAAGTCATAAATGTACAAATCTTTAATATCTTCAAGAATACTAATATTGTATTTACCAATTGAATTTATAAAATCATCTTTAAAATCTGCATACTGAAGTATATCTGCTACCCTGTAAGTTATAGCTTCTGCTAGTGTTCTATAAATATAAAGTGAACCATCTAGTATGTGTCTAGTAGCTACATTTGAATTTAATGCTGCTAGTTTTTGCAATCCTACTAAAGAGTTAGGGTCAGGAGATGATGCATCTCTTGCTTCATTTAATCCTGTTACCTGTCTAATCATTCCTAAATAATGATTATAATTAGCAATAAGCATTTGTGTTTTACTTGCGCCAGAACTTGATTGTAATTCTTTTATTGGAATCTTACCTTGATTATAGTCTCCATCCTGAGTGTAACTTCTACCAATAACAGAACCTGTTTGGAAATACAATCTTAAGGCATCTTCAGGATTATAAGCATTACCTGTTCCTAAGTCTACTTCATTTAATCCATCGGCATCAATATATACACCATCAGGTACAACCCTTGAAATAACTTGTTGTAGTTTTAAATGTGTAATTTGTATTAAGTCAGCAAAAGGAATCATTCTTCTAGTTAATGATTCAATAACCCCTTTATACATTCTTGGTGCTACTGCTACATAGTTTGGTAGTGCGTGTTGTTGAGATGATTTAGGTCTAACCATATTTTCAGCAAGCTCCCACTTGAGTAATATATTAGTACCCATAACCATAATACCATCATACCAAACATCTATAGTTTTTTCTATTTTCTCAAACCTTCCTTCTTCCATCATTTCTAAAGGAGGATTGAATTGGTCATCTTTTTCTATAATTTTTGTACCACCATTTTCTAATATCTTTTTCTTATAAACTACCTTCTTAGTGGTCTTATAATTAAAATACATTAAAGTAACAGTATCTCTGTAAAAGATATCATTCTCATAAAACTGAGCTACGTTATAATAATCATACCAACTCTGAGAGTACTTTGATATTTCCTCTAAGTCGCTTGTAGTTAAAGATTGGTCAATCTTCATCAACTCAGTAATTGGAAGAGTTTTAATTTCTCCCCAATAAAAACAATCTTTAAAGTGAGGGTCTTCTGTGTAACTATAAACAATATTTGCAGGGTCTACATATTTAAGTTCAACTCCTGCTCCTGGTAAAAACTCATGCTTTGTGCAACCAATACCTAAAACTGTTAAATCGTAGTCAACTCTTTTTCTAACATCGTTATAATGATTCTCTGCAAAAATTGTGTTTATGGCTTCTTCCTCTGCAATCTCTATAGCTGGCTTATATTTAAGTTGCATATAAAGATTTAATTCCTCATCAGTTTGAGGAAGGTCATCAGGGTTCATTATGAAAGGGTCAGCTCCTGTTTCTTTTTGAACAATTTCTAAAATATCTTTTGCTGCTGCCTGACCTTGTATTATATCTTGATACTTACTTCTTTTAGATTGAGACATAGCATCTTCCGCATACACCTTAACATCAAATAGTCTATCGTTCATTCCATTAACAACAACATCCACAAACTTTGGTATAATTGGAACAGGTGTCCAATCTAAGTTTAAGTAACTTAAATCACCATCAACTGCAAGTTCATTTTTATATTTAGCAACCGATTGTTCACCTCTAGCGTAAAGGCGTAGCCTGTAGAAATCTCTCCATTGATTGTAGTATCTACATTGATTTCCGTCTTTCTTAAACCACTCATATTGAATAGCTTGACCTATTTGTAATCCAAATTCATCTGAAGCTTTTTCGCTATCAGAAACAAACTGACTTGGAAACCCAACAGAAGAAACATTTATTTTTACGTCTTTCATTTATCTAATTATTTCACTACGACTTCCTTTATTGTTGTATCTAGCAAAGTTAACAATAATATTTGATTGTTTTTTTACAGGCTGGTATAAGTGTCTTTGACAAGCCATTATAGCTAAACCTGAGCTAATAGAAGCATCAAACTTAGTTCTGTTACTTATATCAAACTTTGCCCAATCTTCTAAGGTTCTGCTAAAAGGCATATAACCCATTTCATCAGCACCTATTAAACCAACGTGAGATTCAATATGAGACTCAATAGCTGCTGCGTGAGCTTGTTTTACCGCCTCACTAGAGTTAGGTATACCCCCAAGTTCTTTTTCTGTCTTAGAAAGCTTGTGTTTAAGTTTGTCTGGTCGGTTAATACTAAAGCCTCTATAACCTCTATTTTTAAAATGATATAGTAAACGAGGTTTATTATTTTCTACCAATATAGGCATACCATAAAATACACAAGCCATCAATACTTCTTCGAAAAATATCTCTGCAGTTTGAGGTCTAGCTACATACTCTAAAAAAAACTGATTGCTAGGAGCATCATCCATATTAAACTTTGTGATTCCATGCAAAGCACCATTAGAAGCACCGCCTCCTACTGTTCCAGATATATCATAGCTATCACAACCAAAAGCACCAAGATGTTCGTTTGCAGGAAAAAAATCTCCTCGATGATTTTTCCTATACCTGTTCTGCATATTTTTTTTTGGAATCCAACTGACTAAAAATCTACCCCTTGTGTTTGGAGTCCATATTACCTCTGTATCTTTTATTCCATTCTTCCAAGAAAAAGACCCTCTAGTAACATGATGTTCTTTTATTAAAGAATCATTATAATCAATTTGCTGATATATGCGTGTAAGGTTAAACAAAGACTGCTTACTTTCATCTCTAAACGCATGAGACTCTGTTCTTGGAAACTGTCTATAAAATTCATTTAATGCATCAGCATCATTCTTTAAACTTTGAACTTCATTGTTCCAGTAATCAATAACATCATCCATAGGCATACCATACTCATCAATATAACCTTCAAAGTTCCATTCCATTGGGATAAAAAGTGAATATAACCCACTTTTAGTTTGACCATTAGCACTTTTGTTTACAGGATTAGAATCATAATAAAGTTTTTTAAACTCTTCACCTCCTTTATTTAATGCATTTGATGTTGAACCCATCATACATTTACCAATAATTCTTCTACCCAATCGCAAACAAGTTTTGGTAACACGATAATTATTTAATATATTGTTTGGTTTAAGCCATTTACCACTTTCATCATGCGCTAGTAAAAGTAACTTTTCACCATCATAAGAGTTGTCGTCAGTATTTTTCCAGTCAATAGTAGTATCCAAACCCTCCATCTCTTCATTATCTACATTGTGCATATTTTTTTTAGTAATCTTAGACGCAGGAATTCTAAACGCTAATTCTGTTTTAGGTTTATCCATACCATCTTGAACAGGTTTAAAAAAGAAAGGGTAATTTCTTACAATAGGAACAACCTTATCTGTAAACATTTTTTTTGCATCAGAACCTGACTTAGATAAAATACCTATACGAGAATTTTTAGATATTGTTGCCACATTTGCACACTCTTCAGAAGCCATATATGAAAAACCAGAACGCCTAATCTTTAGGTATATCATTCCAAAACATCTAGAGTCTGCTTTACAAGCCTCCCAAAAAATATAAAAAATCCTGTTAGCTTCTCTAAAGTCTGGATACCCAACATCAATTTTTGTCCATTGAAGGTACATATAATGAGAGCCAGTAATATATGTAGGATTGTTATTGTTTACAAACCAATCACCTTGCTCTCTTTTATCAAACTCATCTTCAATATAGTCTACCCACCTAGCTTTAAAAGTATTTGGCTGCTCATTCCATTGGAATATAGATTGTATTTTTAAAAGTTCTTTAGGGGAGTCTTCTCTGTGCCACTTGTTTTTGTCTCTTTGAAGAGACTCAGGAACTATGGGTAACCCTATTCGCAATCCATTTATATCGTAAACCTCACCTACCTGTCCTGTTTTAGATATTATAACAATATCATATTGTTCATCATAGCCATACTGCCATGACCTATTTCTGTTCTTTTTTTTAAGAACACCTTTAGGTATGTAGTCATCTACAACTCTATGTAAATTATGAAGACCTTCTTTCTGCAAATCCTTGTTTAGTATCTAGTTTACTTGGACCTCGTTCTTCGATTTCCATTAAATTTTTTTCATTCTCTATCCTAGTCAATATATCAAACGCATCAAATATAGCTAGTTTTTTTGTTGCTGCAGCATTTTTTAATCTATCAGCAGCTAGTTCGTCTTCAGGGTCTGGCTTTATAATATCTTCTTTGGCAACCTTAATTAGTTGCTCTACGGCTCTCATCCCTGCCTGAATAATATTCTTCTTTAAACTTTTTGAGTCCATTTCGATTAGGATTATATTTTATTCTTGGTCTTTTTTTTCTTTTAGGCTTCTCATTCATAGTCTTATTGTTATTTGATGGTCAAACATTCTATAAAGTTTTTCTCCATCTACTTCAAACTCATATTCACTTTCAGGTTTAAAACAAACCTTATCCCCTGCATAAACATTTTGAGATTTTAAATAATCATTGCTATATTTTATTTCACCCACCAAAGGTTCTTCGTTAGTGTTCTTGTAAAGGTAATAGTCTTCTGTAGGTAAAGGTTTTGTAAAGCAATACCTACCTGTAGCATTCCAACTGTTTCCATCATGATACATATAAAATTGGTCAGGCTCAACAAAAAACAAGTCATCCATAAAAAAGCTTCTACCGCTTTTACGTCTACCTTGCATATCATTATAAAATTTAAATACATTATGATGAACAAGTATTTTATATCCTGGCTTTATAGGACCATTATAAACAATAGGTGTAGCTATTACTTCAGCAATTCTATTTGATGCTTTATGGTTTTCTTCAGATGTGTTTGTTATAAAGTCAACACCACCTATATTTTTAGTGTTATTATATCTTTTACTGTCTAAAGGCTTAGTAATAAATAAGTAAGGTGATTTCATTAGAAGTTAATATTATATTCGATAGATACAGGCATATTTACAAATCGTTTCCATAACACAATTTCTTGGTTATACATAGATTCAATCCATATTTTAAATGAATCACTAGACTCATCATACCTTATATGATTTATCTTGTAAGTACCTTTTAGTATTTCCTGACCTACAACATAATGCATAGCTCCACCTTTATAATCAGGACCTACTGCTATCTTACGAATATCATTCATTTAATTAGATTTAATTTATAACAAATATAAGTAAAAAAAAATACCCTTGAATAAACAAAGGCATTCTTCATGAAAAAGAAAGTGTAGGTAAGTCACCTACTAAGATATTTTTTTTAAAAAGTGCTTGGTATTACACTATAATATGTTCTTACTTTTATCGTTCCATCTCCTAATGTAATAGGAGATGGAGATTGTATCACTACGTCTTTATTTTCAATTGCTGATGGAGTTTGTCCCACTCTATAATCCGCAGGGCTTAGTTGATACATATCTTGGCTCGTATCCAGATTAAAAAATCCTTGTCCAGCAGTTACTCCCTCTATATAGTTTACATTTATACTTATAAATACGTTTCCATTTTGACTATAAGCAGTAGTTCCGAAAGTATATTTAGCAAACATTCTTCCTATAGAAACAACTGTACCAGCTCCTTGCGCTGGGACTAATACTACTGGTGTGTTCTGTAAATCTAATATTTGTGCTGAACTAATCTCTGTATCAATATAAAGCATACCTGCCTCTTCTTGAACAAGGTTTGTAAGACTGTTTACTGTAATGTTTTTAGTTGCATCAGCAGGACTACCATTAGCCTGACTGATTATAATTGTATCATCTCCTTGTGGAGTTACTGTTTGATATGTACTTATTCTTGGCATAACCTTTATTTTTTATTTTTAAATATTGGAGCTACTTTGTCTGCTATTTTTTCAGCACTTCTTCCTATTACATAACCCCCAATACCTATGTCTAGTAAATTCCAAAACTCAGGCTCTAACTCAGGAGTTACCAAGTGTGATGATAACTGAGATATAAACTTAGTATAAATTATAATAAACCCAAATGATAACATAAGGATTGGTCTCCAACTTCTTTGAAGCCAATTACCTTTTGCTTCTGCTAAAATTATATCCGTCTGCATCTTCTGTAACTCAAGCTCTTTTTCCTGAAGAACTTTAAATATTTCATTCTTAGCTTTTATCCTTTCCTCGTCACTAGTAAAAAGATTGTCAATAACATCTCCTACTTGTTTAAATACCTTTGTGCCAAAAAACTCTAATATCTTTTTCATACTAATAAACCCAAAATACATCTTGGTCTTTGTCAAAATCTACGTCAACATGAATAAAAGTTTTTCCTACTCCTATTCTTTGAAAACCAACCGCTCTTAAAATGTCATACAACTTAAACCTATCCATTGAATTAACGCAAGATATATCTGCAGCTAATCCTTTTAAATGAGACGAATCTTCTTTACCACCTACTTCTTCGTTATGGTCTTTAGTTCTATACCCACTATTTATTACAATAGGCTTTCCAAATATTTCTCTAGCATCGTTAAGCATTTCAACTAGATTATCACTAATTAAATTACCACTTCCAGGTAGGTCAGGTGAATCAAACTCATGTGAAGAAAAATAATTCATTTATTTTTTTTATATTCTTTATAGTTTGCATAAACTCTTTGGAATGTATATACTATTGAACCAACTAACAAAATTAATTTTAATGTTTGTTGAATCTCACTAAAAGAAACTAACACTGCTACACTATTAAGTGCATATATCTTTATATCCTCTGTACTCATTTTACTTAACATTGTTTATATTGTAATTAACTTGAACATCAATCAACCAAGAATTATCCTGAATATAAAAATATGTTATAGTTGATTTCATTAAAACAAAGTTAATCAATTTTATTTACAGTTTTTTCGTCTACAATATCGTCTTCTTCAGGCTCTGGAGGAAAGGGGTTTATTCCGTTATCTAACAACACGTCAATCCATTCTGCTTCATTTTCATAGTAGTCCACCTCTGACCATTTTGTCTCCATACATTGATTAGGTTCAATTGAACCATAACTTAAAATATTTTCTCGTGTATCATCCCAAACTATAAACCAAGTTTCTACCGTAGGATAACATAATTTTGTATTTTCCATTTTTTTATTTATTTATTTATATTCCACCACCATCGACTATTGTCCATCCGTAGGTATTGATTAATGTGTTTCTTGATGTTTCTGCTGCACTACCCAATGTATATTGGCTATTACCAAAATCAAAAAGTATTCCGTTTGTTATAGGTGTTTGTGCTGCCCAACTAATTAAAATTGCATCATAGTTTACAGTAGACAAAGTTGCAGTCCTTAAAAATTCAAACCCACTATTTGGTACTGTAGTTAATGATGTTATATCCCAACCCGATAAATCTTGGTTAAAGGATGACGCACCATTAAACATTCTAAAAAATGAGGTTTTACCACTTGTATTCCAATTTGAAACATCCCCATTAAATGATGATGCACCATTAAACATATTCTGAAAAGAAGTAGAGTTCATAGACGTTGCATCCCAATTATTTAAAGGTTGGTTAAAGGCAGTTGCGTTTTGAAACATTTGTGATGTATTTACACCACTAGATTTTAAAACCCAATTATTCAAGGGTTGGTTAAAAGAAGATGTATTTCTAAACATACCCGCAAAACTACTACAAGTATTTACATTCCAAGAAGCTAGTGGTTGGTTAAAGGCAGTTGCTCCATTAAACATATTTTGCATATTTATAGGAACACTTACATTCCAATTACCGATTGGTTGGTTAAAGGATGACGCACCACTAAACATATTAATAAAAAATCCTACATTACTCACATCCCATCCACTTATATCTCCGTTAAAAGACGACCTACCACTAAATCCGTTTGACATATTAGTAACTTGACTAACATCCCAATCCTGTATCTTTCCGTAAGGAACTAAATCATAATCCCCATTAGGGTCTTGTGCTAGTATATCATTTATTGCAGTTTGAAAAGTTGCGTTAGTTAAAGGAGTAGGAGGTGTTATTCCACCACCATCGGTTATAGTCCACCCATAGGTGTTAATCAAAGTGTTTCTTGCACTTTCTGCTGCACCACCTAGTGTGTATTGACTATTACCAAAGTTAGGTGTAAGTCCATTAAACAAAGGTGTTTGTGCTGCCCAACTAATAAGTAACGCATCGTAATTAGCAGTAGAAAAAGTTCCGTTAAGTAAAAAATTAGTTAAATCATCAGTACTATTTAATCCTGTTATATCCCAACTTGATAAATCTTGATTAAAAACAGTTGCGTTTTGAAACATACCATTCATATTAGTAACACTACTTGTGTCCCAAGAGCCAATATTTTCATTAAATTGAGAACTTCTAAACATACCTTGCATTCTAGTAACACTACTTGTATTCCAATTTGATATATTGTAAGTTTTAGCTCCTGTATAAATAAAAGCAAACATTCTGTACATATCCTGTACACTAGAAACATCCCAAGAACTTAAATCTTGTTCAAAAGCTGCAGCACTTTTAAACATCTGATTCATATCAATAACATTACTCACATTCCAAGAACTTAAATCTTGATTAAATGAATTGGTATTTTGAAACATTTGATTCATTAAAGTAACATTACTTACATTCCAATTATTTAAGGGTTGATTAAAATCACTAGCACCACCAAGCATATTAGCCATATTAGTTGCACCACTAACATTCCAATTACCTATCGGTTGATTAAAATCACTACTATTAAAAAACATATTAGTAAATAGAGCAACATTACTCACATTCCAAGAACTTATATCGCTATTAAATACATTCGCACCTAAAAACATAGAACTCATATTAATAACACTAGAAGTATCCCAAGCACTTATATCTCCATTAAAAGTAGTTTTTGATTGAAAAGCATTTGCCATAGTAGTAACTTGACTTACATCCCAATTTTGAATCCTACCATAAGGCACAAGATTATAATCCCCACTTACAGGGTCTTGAGCTAGTATATCGTTTACTGCTTGTTGAAAGGTTGCGTCAGTTAAAGGGTCGTTAGTTTCACCTCCTCCTTTACCTGAAGATGAAGATGACCCTATTGCATTTGCGATGGATATAAACATACTACCAAAGTGCTATGATTCCTGTTGCTGAAGTCCCTGTTGCAAAAACTCTTACCACGTTAACTGGTAAAAAAGCTCCATCTGGAAATCCTGCAAAGTTTACATCGTCACCTCCTGCAGTTAGTACTCGTAAGTCACCACCTGTAGCAACATATAAAACACAACCATTATTGCCTCTACCATTTTGATTAGATACACTTGGAATGTCTGCAGTATCACTTGGTGTAACTGCTGCTGCTCTACTTGTTTGTAATTTTTGATATGCCATTTTTTATTATTTTTTATATGGAAATTTTCTATTTAAAGAATCTCTTCGTTCAGAACATCCACATGGCTTACCTGTTACCTCAGCAACCTTTTCGACTACTCTTTTAATTCCTGTAGCTTTTGTAAACTTTTCGATAGAGTCTCCCAACCCTTTTGATTTTTTATTTAATTCCATGTGAAAATGTTATATTACAAAGATAGGATATTTTTTATAACAGTTTCTGAATCAAAAATGTCAGTTAAGTTATTGTAAGGTATTGATTTAATATCCTCATATAAAGAAAATGGTTGTAAGCTACTGTGAGCATATTCAGGCTCTTTAGTAAATTTATTTGCTACAATATTCTTATGAAGTTTATATCCATACATTTTAGGCTTTGTTGTTACCCAACAAACAACTGATGGTAGTCTTAAAGCTGCAGCCATATGCTGAGAAAAACTATCTATAAACAATCTTTTTTTAGATTGAAGAAGTAATATTGCCACACCCCTGTAAGACTCTAAGCATTCTTTTGTGTGATTATATGACGGCTGAGATTTTCCTTTAATATGACAAATAGTATACTCGTCCTTAAACCTATTAATAACATCCTGGACTAAAGGAAATGGCATATCCCTTGACCAGTTATATTTTAGTTCTTGATTCTGACCACCGCCATGAGTTTGTATAGCTAAAATCGGCTTATTAGAATGATAAACATTAGAGTAATAATTTTTCTCTGTATTTGTTAGATAAATCTCAGGCATCTCTCCATTATACTCAAGACCAAACATATTACACCAAAGTGTATACAAATGATTTTGGTCAAGAATAAAATCACTTGTGCCATAAGGATTGGCTACAAAAACTTTACAGTCCTTGTCTTTAATCTCATTTTTATAAATCTCAAATGTCTCGTTTAATTTAAAACACTTGTATACGTCAGGGTTATTTAAAAATACATCCTTATAGTGTGTTAAAACTATTATGTTTGATTTAGGATATTTTTTCTTAATGACTTTTATCATGGCAGTACCCATAATAGACTTACCTAATCCTCCGTCAATTTTAAAAATTATTGTCATTTTATTCCGTATTTAAAATATTTATACCAAATTCTTTCATGTAGAAAATACAAGACCATTTTAGTAACAACCTCTATACCTCCTATTGTTAATCCCATTTCCCAGCTTCCTGTTATAACAGACGATAACACCATAGTGTCTATAGTCCCTATAACTCTCCAGCTTAATGTTTTAGCAAAGTGTCTTTTATAACTTACCATCTTTTCTCATTTTATTTCTAATAGACGTAGCTGAAATATCTCCTATCTCTTTTGGAGGAACGTGTTCTATAACATCATATCCAACCCCTCTGCCATAGTTTACAGATTCTATATCTGGAATAATAGAAACAATAATTCTACCATCTAAAATTAATTCTTTAAGCTCACCTTCGTAAATCATCTTTTCTATTTCTTGAGCAGTCCATGGATTTTTTTCATCAGGTTTTACATCCCTGATTGCAAGCCATATATTTTTTCCTTCTTTTAACCTTTCGTTAATTAACCAAAGATGACCCTTATGTAAAGGCTGCCATCTTCCAATAAACATAGAATACTTTTTCTCTGTACTTGAGCTTTCTGTTTCTGCTTGAGCTTTATATTGCATCTTTAATTTTTTTAAATGATTGTTCAGGGGTATCGTAAGTAGTATCTATATCAACAAAGTTTTTAGAAGGAGCGACATAAGCTATTGCTTTGAAATGGTCTCTCTCTCTTGGCTCAGATGTATGAACATAGAACTCAATTATTTCATCATCCATAAGAGTCTTAAAGTCCTCTCTCTGGTCAATATATGGAGCTACTAAAGAAACGATAACATCGTGACCTTGATTGTTTAGGTAGTGAGCTATTTTCTGAGCCGTACCGACATTAACTACCCTTCCGTTGATAGAATAGTCTTTATTAGTAAAAAGCTCTCGCATTTCGTCTCCATCAATCCTAAAAGCGTTAGGAAGTTTTTCTTTTAGCATATTAGCTAAAACTGTTTTTCCGTGAGCAGGTTGCCCTGTAAACCAGTATATCATATTTATTTGTATTTAAAGTAATCGAAGAACCACTTGTATGACTTCTTGATATTGTCAGAAATAGTTTTACCTAAAACTTTTTCATAGTCTTTAGGAAGTGCTTTTAACTCACCCCTTAACTGATGGTCTCCATATATTCCAAATATAGTATCATTCTCATGAGTTAATTGGGTTATGTTTTTGAAGTCATGCTCTGGATAAAATTCTGCACCAAAATACTTGTAGACTTTTTTAATTTCCTTTTCAGGGTTCTTTACAAGCTCTTCGTATTTTATAAAAAGAATATTTTCAGCATACCCTGTTTCGATAGCATTCATTAAAAAATTTACTGGAGGTCCTATCGGAACAACCTTAGACCATTGCTGAACCCTAGACTCCACAGTTAGTCCTTTAAGCTCACCAATATTTGTAACCCAATTTTCTCTTTCAGGATTTTGTCTAACCTTCTTTTCTAAGGAAGCAAAAACTGAACGAAGGTCTCTAACCATGCAGACAACCTTTAGGTTAGGGTCAAGTTTTTTTAATAAAGCATACTGTTGAGTCCAGTCCCTAGACTTGTCTACGATATACTTTTTTTTAGTTAATGAAGAGTAGTAAGTAAAAATACCTCCCTTACAAAAGGAGAGAAAGTGAGGGGTCATTTCGTTATGACCTTGAGCCTTCCAAGCATCACCATGATTAAACTGTCGAACACAGGAAGATATTAACTGAGAAACTCCGCTAGTAGGTGAACAATAAAATTCAGGATTTTGTGCTAAGATGTTTTGAAGAAGTGTAGAACCACTTCTAGGCAATGAAGAATTATAAAATATTTCTTGCATATTACATTAAATTAAATTTGATTTTACACAAATATAGTAAATAATGTAATATGCAATCTATATTGCTAAGATTTTTTAGACTTAGCTGCTTTTTTAGCTTTAGCCGCTAAAGCTTTTCTTTCTTTAACTCTCTCTGCTTTTTTAGCCTCTCTATCTTTTTGTTTTGATAATTGTTTGGCTTTATTTGCTTCAAGTTTTTCTAATTTTTTAGCAAATTTTTCCTCTATTTTTTTTGAATCTTTCATTTTTTTATTTTTATACTATATTTAAAACTCCTGCGTTGTTCCATACTGCACCTGCTGGTAATCCTGTTGATGCCGTTGGGATACTTTTAATTGATAGGTTATTTACAAAGGCAGTACAAGTCCTGTCTGTGGTAATATTACTTCCTATAATATGAGACTCATAGCTACCGTTAGTGTTATTATAACCTCCTACAATTGTTTGAACAGAAGCATAACCACCATTAATAACATTACACTTACCTGACATAATTCCAGAATGATAACCACCATTAATTTGATTGTATCTACCACCACCAATTACTGAAGTATTACCATTGTCAATAGTGTTCTCTGAACCTCCAACAATTATATTTCTAGGTGCGTAATTACCAACTATAGAGTTACTGTAACCACCACCAATTACTGTATGATAAGATAAATCTCCATCAATACAATTTGATTTTCCACCAGCAATTACCGAAGAAGCAGTATATCCTCCAAGCATTTTGTTTTCATAACCTCCTCCAATAACATTCGTATTAGAAGCATCTCCAAAAATACGATTACAATAACCACCACCAATAGTAGAGCTATATGATGCGTCTCCATAAATTTTATTATAATAACCACCACTTATAGTAGTGTGGGTTGATTCATTTCCATAAATATAATTACAATAACCACCGCTTATAGTAGAGTTAAATGTTTTAGCTCCATAAATATAATTATAATAACCACCACCAATAGTAGAGTTACATGAGTAATCTCCAAAAATACTGTTAGCATAACCTCCACTAATAGTAGAGTTAGTTGTTTGAGGTCCACAAATATAATTATAATAACCACCACCAATAGTAGAGTTAGATGTGTAATCTCCACAAATCAAATTACAACCACCTCCACTAATAGTAGAGTAGTCGTTAGAGCCTAGACCAGCATCTGTACAAATATAATTACAAGCACCACCGCCTATCGAACCGCTAGAAGCACACGATTCGATTAAATTACTCCTTCCACCAGCAATAGTTGAATACGTTGAACAAATATAATTATCATAACCTCCACCAATAGTAGAGCCACACACTCTACTGGTGTTTGTTGCAGCTTTAATTATATTTTCTAAACCACCCCCAATAACATTATAATTAGCAATTTCACATTCAGAGATTATTTTATTTAACTTTCCACCAGAAACAACAGACCCTACTGTGCATCCTGTTTCTCCAAGTATAGCAGTTCCAATAGCTTGAACATAATTTTGATAACCTCCACTAATAGTAGAGTTATAAGATTGTGCGCAATTAAGACTAGTTATACAATTTTTTGCACCTCCAGATATAACATTTGAACCATAACAATAATCAGTTCCTGTTTGTAATATATCGTTCCCATAACCACCGCTTATAGTTCCGCATTTTGTTTCAACAGTATTGTTTCCTGCTACTGGAACAATACTACACTCTCCTGTAGACCTTTCAAATATTCCTACAGGTGTAGGAATTGACTGCTTAATGTCAGCCATTGTTATTGACTCTCTTTTTGATTGAGCCAACTTTGACCCTCTGTCTACTGTATCGACACCTTCTGATACTACATGAAACTTACATTCATCTGGAATTATTGCCATGATTTTATTTTTTGTTATTTAAACTTTGTGATAATACAAATATACAATTTTTATTTTCTAGATTTTGCTCCTGAACATTTCCATCTTTTTCGAGATAAATTATTTGGAGTGTTAGGGTCGTTTTGTTTTTTCTTACTAAGCCTTTTTTTAATACCCAAACTCCTAGCACAATAGCTATCTCCTTTACTTGTCCCTGGTTTTACTCTAGGACCTCCTCCTTTTGCTCTTCCTGCTTGTCCGTAGCTTACTTTCTTACCACTCTTAGTGATTTTTACTTTTGCTTTGCCTTTTCTTGGTGTTGCCATATTTTTATTTTTTAAGGTCTAAATGTTATTGTTACTCCTGGGTCAAACGCATCCGCAACTACATTAGTACCAGCAGCTACAGATACATCCGTTATGCCATTATCAAAAAACGCTCTTGCACTTATATTTGTAACTCCATCAGGAATTGTTAATGAGCCACTAAAAGAATTATTCATAAATGTTTCAGTAGTAATTTCTGTAGCTCCAACAACACTTCCAGTTCCATATAATCCAATTGGTAATGTTGAAAAGTTATTGTTTCTAAATACGGCTGAACCAAGTGTAGCAATATTCCACGAACCTGTTCCTGTTGCTAAAAATGTAAGAGAAGATATATTACAATCTCGAAAAGCATAAGTAGCTAAAAAATTTGCTTGATGATTCGTGTTTAATGCATCAAAACTTAAAGTAGTTAAGGAAGAATTATATGAAATAGAATAAACATCAAACTTACGAATCCAAGAATTATTAGTTGCGTCTATTGTTAAGGATGTAAAGTTATTATCTTGAAATGTACCAGTTGGTATTATACCTGTTGATATACCAGATAAAAAATCAGGAATAGATGTAAAGTTGTTACTTTGAAAAACATAAATTCCTAACGCTATATTATATGCAGGAGCTGCGTTTGTTATTCCTGTAATACTATTAAAAGAAAGACAGTAGTCATTAAAAACAACAAGATTTGATGGTAATGTAATATTTCCTAAAAAAGCATTATCTTGAAAAATTGCATTTGGTAATGAATTTACAAAAGACGAAGAAAAATACGCAGGTAATGCAGAAATATTATTATTTTTAAAATGACCACTACCACTAAAGAGATGTTTTTCACCTGACACAGTAGGAGCAGGCATTACTAAGTTTGTTATTTGATTATTAAAAAAAGCAGTAGATTCAAAAGTATTGTCAAGACCAATTGTTAAATTAGAGTATGCTGCGCCTGTAGAAGTTTTTAAGGTGTTATTACTTCCAAAAGTCATGTTTGTAACTTGAGGTGTTTGATTACTAAAAGTACCTATTAAATTATCTCCAACAATCATGTTGGTAATTGTTCCACTTATACACGATAAATTTGGAACAGTTACATTATTTCCTAAAGTCATTGTATCTACAGTAACACTAGTAAACATTTGGTTTACAAGAACAAAGTTATCAACAATATTTACTGTCCCTATATTTGCACTTTTAAAATGTTCGTTATCTGTAAACACAGTAGAAATAGGTATTGTTAAATCTCCTGTAATGTCTGTACTAAAAAAACAGTTATCAGATAAAGTAACCCCTGTCCCAAGAACTAAGTCACCATCAATGCTACCTTCAGAAAAAACAGATATAGGAAGCACTTCGTTATTAGGAACTATAAAGTCTCCAATTATGTTCATTTGGTCTAAAGAGTTTTGAGCTAATGTCCATGTAGGGTCTATTGTAAAGTCTCCTGTTAAGGTTGCACGAAAAAACACATTACTTCCAAAGGAAAGGTTGTTACCCAAAGAAAAAGACGAGTAAGTATGATAAGAAAGTGATTCTATTCCTAAAGTACTACCGCTTCCTATTGTTAAACTAGTTATAGTGCTAGGTGAAGTAGTATCCCTAAAACTATATGCCTGAATATCAGCATTAACTCCAATAGATAAACTTCCTAATATATTGGTGTTGTAAAAAGCTCCCTGAGTAGAATTAGTATTAATATTTTCAATAATAGCATCATCACCAATTGTTACATTTCCTGATATATTACCATTATAAAAAGCTCGAACTTTAATATTAGCATTATCACCAATTGTTAAATTAGTTCCTGTTGCTAAAGATAAAAAAGAGTTATCATTAATAATAGCATTGTCACCAATTGTTATTCCTCCACCAACATCTACATTAGTTAAACCACTTACCCCAATCACAGTATCATCACCAATTGTTAAGTTATTAAGAACTTCTAATCCACTAGATGCAAAAGTTTGAATGTTTGAATTTTCACCAATTGTTAAATTTGTAATACTACTCTGAGCATCAAAAGTACCGTTAACTATTTCAGCGTTATTTCCTATTGTCATTGTTCCAATAGTAACATCGTCAAATGCACTGTTACCTGTCGTTAGATTGTCACCAATATTAAGTGTAGTAGAGTTAACTGCATTAAACGCACTTGCTGGCAATGTAATTCCATTACCTATTGTACCTAGGGTAATTGTAGAGTTTGTAAAACTATTACTATTTATAGTAGCCGTTCCATCTACTGTTAAAGTTCCAATAGCTAGGTTGTCAAAAGAACCAGTGTTTGTTACCGCATTAGCAGCTATGTCTAAAGATGTAATACCTGTGCTTCCTGTAAATATTCCACTTGCTGCAGTTACCCCTGGACCTATGTTTACTGTTGCAATAGTTGTTGCAATATTATCAAACGCCTGACTTGCATTAATCTGAGTGGTATTTATAGTTACACTAGTTAAATTAGGATTGTTTGAAAATGCATCATTACCCACTGTAGTTACAGTTGCAGGTAAAACAATAGATGTTAAATTGTTATATCTAAAAGCGTCTATTCCAATGAATGTAACTGAAAATGGTATAACTAAACTACTAATGTTGTTATACTTAAACGAATAGCTTCCTATAGTACTTACAACTGAAGTAGCATCAAAAGTTAAGGTATCTAAGCCTCGCCTTACCGCATCTGTCCAATCTAACGCAGGGTCTGTACCTGCAAATGTTGTATACCTTTGTCCATAAAAAGCATATTCATCTATGGTTGTAGTTGTGTTTGGTATGGCTAATGTTTGTATTCCTGCCTGTTGAAAAGATTGTTCCCCAAATGTTTGTACTGCTTCAGGTAGAGTTACGGTTGTTACTGTTCTTGTATTTTCCCAAGAATCTGCAAAGCAATTATTAGGTATGTCTGTTACTGAACTTACACTATCAAAAACTATTGAGCTTAAAGATGTGTCGTTAAAAGAACTAGTGCCTAAGCTTGTTACTGTATTAGGAATTGTAATAGACGTTAATCCTGTTCCTGAAAAAGCAGTATTTCCTATACTTAATAAATTATTACTAAGGGTTACTGTTGATAGTAAAGTACTGTTAGTAAATGCATTTACACCAATTACAGTACTATTAATTATAGCTGAAGTTAAATTTGAGTTGCGGATAAACGCTGAATCTCCCATGCTTGTAACTGTGCTAGGTATAGTTACTGTTGTTATACCTAAGTTTTCAAATGACTGACGACCTATGCTTGTAACACCACTGTTTAATGTCAAGGAAGTTAAAGTCGTTATATTCCTAAAAGCATAGTCTCCTATTGTTCCGTTATTTATAACTGCCGAAGTCAATGGACTTGCTTCAAACGCCAACTGACCTATACTTGTAACGCTATTTGGAACTATAATAGATGTTAAATCAGAATTTTGAAAAGCTTGATTTCCAATGGTAACTAAATTGCTTGGTAAGGTTATAGAAGTAAAACCGCTTGTACTAGCAAATGTTGAGCCTTGAAGGTTTGTAACTTGGTTTGCAGCGTCAAAGGTTACTGAATTAATTTTTGAATTTGAAAAAGCAGAAACGCCAATAGATGTTAAGGTCGAAGGAAATACTAAGTCATATCCACTAGAAAAATAACCAGTTAAACGAAACGCTGAACTTCCTATTGTTTGAGCAGACCTTAGATTTAAAGTATCTAAGTATGCATTATCATAAAAAGAACCAATTCCTATATTTGTTATGTTATTGACATCAACCTCTGTTAAAAGGTTACCTCTAAAAGAGTAATCACTCGTAGACGTTAAAGTGCTTGGAAAACTAACCTCTATTATTTTAGCGGTATTAGCAAAGTTATCTGTTAAAGAAACTGCTCCTTCAGGAATTGTCAATATAACCCCCAACTGAGCTACTCCGCCTGTAACAAAAACATCCTCTAAATAGTTCCCACCTACTGCCGTAGCAGATATAAGAATCTGATTAGAAGCGTTTGTAGTAACATTAATACCTGCATTCCCAGCAACAATATCTAATTGACCTGCTAATGTATTCAAAGACTCAACACCTGAAGCACCTGCGTTTGAAGATATGGTAATTTCGTCAACCCCATTTGTGGTTATATCAATATCCGTACCTGCAATTAACTTTAAAGCTCCAACTAAAGTATTCAACGACTGAACAGAAGAACTCCCTCCAGGTGCTAAAGCAATAATATCACCTATAGTAAAGTTTTTTGTAGCATTGTTATTGTCTTTATCAGTTCCAACAAGCTTGTCATCAAGCTTCGGAGATGTTGTATTGTAAGTACTTATCTTTGGCATATTATTGTTTTGCTTGTATTACTATCCAGTTTACTCCATCAGACCATACTGCACATCCATTATACGCCTTGTTTATAACATAAAACGCAACGCCATCGATTGTTTCCCCTGCAGGAGCAACCACATGAACTTTATCGCTTGCAACAACAGTAGAGTCGTTTACAATTCTTAAAAATCTATAAGGAATAGCAGCTGCAGATGGAAGTATTAAATCAAATATTCCTGCTCCACCTGACCATGTCAGGTCGATTATATTTTTTGTAGTAGTAACAACTAAGCTTCCACCAGGAGTTGCAGTAATAAACTCAGGCTCAAGTATTGCCGTGTTACCAAACTCTACCTTAGAGCCTATTTCTTCAATAGTATATGCATCTCTCATTGCGTTTACTTGCTCAGAGCCTTTGTTTTCTGTATCAACAAATGGAGCTACTCCATGAAATTTTGTTCCGTCTGGTATTGCCATGACTATGTGTATCTTTTAGTTACTTTTGCTTTTCTTGTGTTTGAAACAAACTGCTTCTTTCCACCTGAAGCTTTCTTTTTTCTAGCCGTTTTAGCTCTTTCGCTTCTGCTTAAACTTTTAGCTTTAGCTAACGGCAAACATCTATCAGGATTTTTTTTATTTTTGCTAGTACCGCACTCTCCTTTAATAGAACCATCTGTGCCTATACGCACCCACTTTTGTTTTCTCCATTTAGCTAACTCACCCATTACTTTTTCTTTTTTCCTTTAGCGTAGTTAGGGTCTTTACAATATTTACTTGCAGCCATATTTGCGTATGCAGATGGGTACTTGTCAAAAGTTCTTTTTGCCCATGCAATTCCTGCTGAACAAATTTTATTTCCTTTCGTTCTTCCTTTCTTTGCCATTGTCTTTGGTTTTACATTTACCACACGCCTTGCGTGTAGCTGAGTTTAATGCTCCGCAAGTACAATTCCATGCAGAGTCAACTAGGTTATTTTTTTTTGCCGCACTTTGCATAAACACTCTTAGCTATTTGTTTGTTTGACGGAAGTCCAAATTTCTCTGGCTTACCTCCCATGCTCTTGCTTGCTTCCGTAAAATAAGGTTTTAATTTTTTCATCTTCTTTTGGTATCTTTACAACAAAGTTACTAAATTAAATTTTATGAAATCAGACTACCTAAAATACTGGAGAGTCATAAGACAGTTCATTAAAGTAAAACATGGTCTAACACAATCCGATTTAGATATGCTACTTTTTTTAAAGTCAGAAGAATATTTTTCAAAAGATAAGTTCAAAGAATTTGCTTCTTTGATAGGTTGGGATAAAAATAGATTTGAAAAATTAAGGCAGCTTGGTTGGATAGAAGTTTTTAGAAAACGAATGGGAAAAAGAAAAGCCTTATATCAACTTTCTCAAAAAGGGAAAAGGGTCACCACATCAATATACAAATACCTCAATGGGAAGGAAATTCCTACAAGTAATGATGGTAACCCTATGTTTCTTAGAAACGTGTCATACACCGACAAGGTGTATCGAAATTTCATAAAAGAAATGAACTTATTTATAAAACAACAACGACATCAGATTCAGAAATAACTGTGTGCTGAGTTCCATTGATGACCATCTTATACCCTGCTCTTGAGTCATAGTATATTTCGTCAGCAGTGTTTACTACAATAACATCTGTTCCAGGCATAACAACTACACCCTTCTTGTACCTCAAGTCTTTTGTGTCTTCGCTAGTCAACAGTATCCCTGACTCAGTACTTATCTCTTCATTAATCTGGTCGATTACAATATATTTTCCTATTGGCTTCATTCCGTTTCGTATGTTCTAGCCATTGTAATAATGGCATTGGTTGATAAAATAGTTACCGCAACAGATACTGCATTCTGAAGAGCTGACCTAGTTACCTTGGTAGGGTCAATGACACCCATCTGTATCAGGTCACCATACTGCTTGGTCTTTAGGTTGTACCCATAACCAATCTCACTAAGGAACTCACTCTGATTAAAAATATTATCAGGTTCTAGACCTGCGTTTATAAGTATCTGTTTATAAGGAGCTTGCAGCGCATGGTATAAAATATCCTTGGCGATATTAAGCTCTATCGGGTCATCAGTGTTTTGTTTTTGAAACGAAACTTTAGCTAGTGCCATACCTGCTCCTGGAAGTATACCCTCCTCTAAAGCTGAACGTACTGCACAAACCGCATCGTCTACCCTGTCATACAACTCCTTCTGCTCAAGGTCTGTGTTTCCTCCAACATGGATAACACCTATCCCTCCTGTCAAGGAGGCAATTCTCTGAAGAATAAAATCCTTGTCGTGCTTCTGCTTGGTTACCTTGTGTGCATCCCATAGCTCAGACACCCTTGTATCCACATCCTTGTTTTCTTCAGCCTCGCTTAAGATTACAGAAGAGTCTCTCCCAACTATCACCCTGGAAGCAAACCCTAAATCAGTAAACTCAATGAGGCTTAAATCGTCACCCGTCTTTTCCGAAAAGTATGTAGCTCCAACCGACAACGCAATGTCCTGCATCAGCTCATGCTGACGATATCCAAAGTTAGGCGGAGAAACTGTACAAAGGTGTAGTCCCCTTTTCTGAACATTGGCAGCCAAGGTCGCTATCACATTTGTTGTACATGGTGATATAATTAATAATTTTTTCTTATCTTGTATGATTGGTTTCAATACGTTCTCAATCTGAAGTATGTTACTAATCTCTGCATCACATACCAGTATATGAACATCATCCAATATACACTCGTCTTTCTTTTGATGGTTTATAAACATAGGAGATGAATACCCCTTGTCTATCTTAATACCTTTTGTGGTTTCATAAAAAGTATCAGGGGTCGGTGAGTTCTCCACAGTGACTATTCCGTTCTTACCAACCTCATTGTAACAGTCTGATATTACCTTACCAATAAACTTGTCGTTGTTGGCTGATATGGTTGCCACATCAACTAACCTCTTCTTGGTAACCTTCTTGCTTTGATTCTTTAATAACTTAACAAGACTATCTGTCTCACTTACTAAGTACCTAAGAACATCCGTCTTATTTACATCACTAGTAATCCTACCCAAACCTTGCTTGACCAATGCTTCTGTCAACACTATAGCGGTAGTAGTTCCATCTCCTGCTGAGGTAGCAGTTCTGGCTGATGCTTCCTTCATCATCTTTACGGCAAGATTGCCGACAGGGTCTGCCATGTCATAACTCTTAGCAACAGTAACACCATCCTTGGTGACTGTCATTCCATGTGTGTGATGTGGTGATTCAATTATTACAGTCTGACCCATAGGTCCTAATGTACTCTTAACTGCACTAGATATCATTTCGATACCATGAAGTAATTTACTCTGCGAGTCTTCACCTATTGTAAGTTCTTTCGGTGAATACCCTCCCATTGGATTATTCATTTGATTTAATTTAAATGTTATGAAAACAAATATACAATAATTATTCCATTTGAGAAATGTGTGACGCTTGTGACAAATTTTCTTCTCTATTTCTCTCTATAGTATTCTACTACTATAGAATTTTCTTTCCCTATATGACTGTTAAAAACTGTCACAGTTGTCACAATACTGATAATCAATTAGTTAAGTAAAAAAAAACGTCACAAAACGTCATTTATTTGTCACAAAACTATAAAAAAGTACCTAAAACTGTCACATATTTTCTGTTTTGAAAAAAATTTTATCAGATATCTAGGGGTATTGGGTTCTCATAGCGCACACGCAAGCGACCCCGTCCAGGAAACCGATTTTTTTTGTCACGCAATTTTCCGCTTTGTTACTAGGTTTCTGATTTTTTTGGCTTTTTTCTGTGACAAACTCCATTCCTAATTTGTCACGCAGTTCATTTGGCTTTTATCCCTAGGGTTTACGGGGGATGAGCTACGTTTTCCCCAAAGCTTTGAGATTTCTCAGCTCAGATTTTGTGACAAACTCAAAAACAAAATGTCACAGACAGTTAGACATCTTTGTTAACCTCTGCGTTACTATCTTTTCTATCTAATAAACTGCGGTAAATACTACGATGTACTAACTATGTACAATATCACAAATCATTGCGAGCGACAGAAGACGTTATAAACTTGCATAAACATTAGGATTTAGACGTTATTTGAACTATATTTGAACGGGGATAGTCCTCACATTTAATTAGATAATATAAATAACTGAAAATCAACAAATTATGAGAAAAATGAGCAACAAATCGAGTCAGCTAAAAACCAAAATTATAAATGAATATTCATTTTTAGGCAATCATCATGTAGATACCAATAAAGGAAAATTCGTATTAGAATACAGAAATGTTAAGCCTACCGCCATAGATACTAAACCACAAGTAGAGGTAACATTTAGGTATGAAGATGGGAAAGTTTATTCAGTAGTAAATTGGAATAGGAATGCATATTTAAGCCAAGAAATAATTATTAACACAATCAAATAAAAACTAGAAATTATGAGAGATTTATTAAACGAAAATTTAACACAGAAATTAGAGTCAAACAGAGAGTTATTCAAGCAATTTGAATGCCAACATTTATCAAGCGAAGATGCATTAATAGTTTATCCATGTGCATTAATGAACAGAACAACAATGGTTTTACAAAGTGTTTATGGCACAGAGATTAAGACAAAGGAAGTCTTGAATGTGGTTGATTCAAGAAGTCAAATAGGTTACCAAATGTATGGTGATAAGCTAGGGGTAACTGACTTAGACGTTATTGTTGTAGTGAATGGTAGAGCAGTTATTGGTAGAATATCTTACCACAAGTTATACCATGTTGATAGCCATGAATTGCGTATAAGATTGAATGGCACATCGTATAGAATTTTAACTATTGATGGTAGAGATGCATCATTTCAATCACCACATTTGATGGGGTAAGATTGTCTCTTTGAAGAGACAAAGCGGATGTCATGGATGACCAAGAGCAAAGCGAAATTGCTATCCGCTACTAACTATTAATTTTAATTTAAACAGAGTAATTATGAGAGAACATTTGTTACAGATTGAGAATGATTTTTTAGCCTCATCCGAGGTTAGAAGTCACATGAACATTGCAAGGATTGATGCCTTGGCAATGGACATCAAAGACAAGCGCAAGAGTCAGTTTGACCAATCGATTAAGTTTGCAAAGCTAGTCAAAGCTAGTTACGATTGGTTCAAGTCTGAGGATGGACAGAATACCTTTAACGACAATGGGTTGACGTGGACAAACGAAGACTTTTACACTAAAGCCATTTGCATTAGCAAGGCACATTTTTACAGAGTCATCAAGGTAGCTAAGATTTGTGAGGATACGCCACAGATTGTGAGTAATTATAAGCGGGAATGTACTGCTGAAGAGAATAACGGAAATCCCGTAGAACGTAGTGTAGCTGAGTTAATCAAGCGAGCGAATGGCACAAGTACTAGCCAAGATGATAACGAAACATCTACCGAAACATTGGTAACATTTTCGATGAAGAAAACCATGTTTGAAGATGGCAAAGGATTATCGATAAGAATCTTATCTGATGGAGAGATTAAGGCAAGTGGTGATTTCATTAGAAAAATATCAGATGCGATGATGGAGCAGTTAAAAGCTATCTCAGTAGCGATTATTAATTCTAACAATCAAACGTCATGATACATTTCCCAAAGGACGAGATAAAGTACGAAAAGACTAACGAGTCACGTAGAGCATATATGTGTGCATACCATGATTCACCGAGTCCAAGAGAGTTACACAAAGGAGCTAAGAACTATGATGTAAAAGGTTTAAAGTCCAAGGATTTAAAAAACCTATTAATTCAAGATGGTGACTTTACCAGTAAGTTTACAATAGGTATTGAGATTGAGAAGAACAGATTTTATCGTAGGGTTTACGATGAGTTAAATTTAATCAAAGGTTACGAGACCGATGGGTCATGTGGTTATGAAGCTATTACTAACATCCTGCCATTGTTACCTGCATCTATTTGGAGACAGAAAATCTTCAACATGATACATGAAGCTAGGTATTTAATTGAGGAAAGATATAGTCCAAGCAATCAGAAATGTGGCGGTCACATTACCTTAGCTTGCAATGGTATGACTAGCGGTGAATTACACCAAAGGTTGCGCAAGCATAGTGGTATACTGTATGCGATGTTTCAAAAGCGATTGAAGAATAACTATTGTAGATGGAACATGAGGATGTTACCCACTAGACCAAGCGGTAACCATTGGAGACCTGCAATGGAAAGACAAGGTGTTAACTACCGAGGTGACTTTCACCACAAGTATCAAGTTTGTCTTGATAAGGGTAATGGATTGGTTGAATTTAGGTTGCCGTCTAGATTCACCTCTGTTAAGCAAACAATGAGACGTTATGAGTTGATGTATGTTTTAATGGACATAGCCGTAAACAAGCCTCGTACAAGCCATGATGCATTAACGAAAAGGGTTTATCCTATCTTGATGTCGATGTACGAGAGGAACGAGGAGAAAGTAGCCTATGTGATAGCTCAATCCAAGCATTGGAGAGACTTTATCAACAAAGGTAAAATTCACGACAATATAAATGAGTTTACTAGAGGTTATCAATACACCATTAGTAGGAACAGATAGTAATAGTTTGCAAGGTGTCTCTTTGAAGAGACCCTTGCATCTGTATCAAGATGTGTATCTTGGCTGACGATTCCAAAAGGATGAAACAGAAACTATTAAAACAGAATTATGAGTAAACAAATTAGATGCGACGACAAAGGTTGCAAAGGTGTACACAAGGTGTCTTCAGTCAAGAATTGGGATGATACCATGGGAACTTATGTACATAGATGTACTGATTGCAATAAAAAATACGCAAGGGTATGGAGAATAATCCAATCACAACATAACGAGTTTATGCAATGGATGTTGAGTGACAATGTAATCAAAGTAAAGTCAGAGGGAAAAACTTTCTGGTCAAGTCAAGATGCTTTGTACAGAAACAAATTATACACCATGCTAGAGGCATGGAATTATTACAAAAAAGAATTTATTAACTTAAAAAATAAATAAAATGAGAGAAGTAGTAAACCATACAATTTTATCAAGCGGATATCATGTATTACATACGAAGAAGAAAGATAGCAATGTTATTAGGATAGAAGTTTTCACAGAGCTAGAGTATCAAGAATTTTCTTGGTGGCAAATAGTTTTGTTAAAGTTCAATCTAGTTGCTGGTGATTAATCCCTGTATAAAATTCCCCTGTAGCCAAAGCTATGGCTACCCAATTTACAATTATTAACCAAAAACAATTAGAATTATGAAAGTAAAAATTCAAGCAAGACGAGTGTATCATAAATTTGCAGAAGTAGAAATAGAAGTATGCGAAGATGATTTTGACGATTACAGATTTGAAAACGGAAAGTGGGTAACACTACAAGACTATTTAATAGACAAAGAAGAGATGTATTATAAGGAAGTTGAAGAAGCTCTAGCCAAATCAGAGTACGAAGATGGAAATGGTGTAGAAGACCATTATGGAATGAATGAGCCAGAATCAGAATCAGAATGGCGGTACGATTGTGATGAAATAAAAGATGGAGGACATATATAACTCTTAAAACTTGTAGCCTAAGCCTATGCATTAATTTGTGTAGGCTTTTTTTATGTGTGCAGTAATCTTGCATAGTTGCATTCTATATTTGTATCATAATAATAACAAAAACAGAAAATATGGATTG
>Ga0213868_10000738_pt1 | contig 31544 bp, 29 predicted proteins | sample PICome_9_FD_160087 | JGI IMG/M metagenome (GOLD analysis project Ga0213868, IMG submission 160087) | Coastal seawater microbial communities near Pivers Island, North Carolina, United States - PICO127 | ecosystem: Environmental > Aquatic > Marine > Coastal | place: USA: North Carolina... | reverse complement strand
TGCTTTGCTGATCTGATGACTGAATTGCCCGGTCCGGTTTTGGCGTATTGCCGCACGGGCACACGGTCGGCGACATTGTGGTCTTTGACGCAAGCCAAAACATTGAGTGTCGCGCAAATCCTGAGTGCAACCAAGGCCGCAGGTTACGATATGGCCGGTGTCGTACGCCGCATTGCCAACGGGGGTAGAACGCCAACTGATACCGGTGACGCCAGCTATGATGTCGTCATCGTCGGCGGCGGCGCGGCTGGTATCGCGGTTGCCGCCAGTCTAAAGGTCCGCAAGCCGGGACTAGAGATAGCACTGATCGATCCGGCGGAAATTCACTATTACCAACCCGGTTGGACCATGGTCGGCGGCGGTATTTTCGAGGCGCAGGACACCGTGCGCACAATGGGCAGCCTGATTCCAAAAGGGGTTCACTGGCTCAAATCAGCGGTCGCAGCCTTTGAACCCAAAGACGATGCCGTCATTTTGGATGGCTGCCGCGTCGTGAAATACAAACGATTGATTGTCTGCCCCGGCCTGAAGCTGGATTGGGGCAAGGTCGACGGTTTGGTGGAAACGCTCGGCAAAAACGGCGTGACCTCGAATTACCGCTATGATCTGGCGCCTTACACGTGGGAGCTGGTCAACGGCATGAAGGAAGGTCGCGCGATTTTCACCCAGCCACCGATGCCCATTAAATGCGCAGGTGCGCCGCAGAAGGCGATGTATTTATCGGGTGATGCGTGGTTCCGGCGCGGCGTGTTGAAAGACATCGGTATCCAATTCAACAACGCTGGTGGTGTGCTGTTCGGGGTCAAGGATTACGTGCCTGCACTTGAGAAATGCGTCAAGAAATACAGTGCTGAGCTAAACTTCTTCCACAATCTGGTGGCTGTTGATGGCCCCGCCAAGAAAGCATGGTTCGACGTCGCAAGGCCCGACACGCCTGTTGAGCGGGTCGAGATGGAATTCGACATGATGCATGTCTGTCCACCGCAATCTGCGCCTGACTTTGTCAGGGTTTCACCATTGGCGGATGCGGCAGGCTGGGTGGACGTGGATCAGTCAACACTGCGCCACAAGACCTATGAAAACATCTGGTCATTGGGCGATGTGATGAACGCGCCAAATGCCAAGACTGCCGCGGCGGCTCGCCTACAGGCGCCGATTGTCGCGGCAAACGTCGTCGCAGACATCAATGGCCGCGCACCGGTGGCGCAGTATAATGGCTATGGATCATGCCCACTGACGGTTGAACGCGGCAAGATTGTTTTGGCTGAATTCGGCTATGGCGGCGCTTTGCTGCCCAGTTTCCCCAAGTTCTTGATCGACGGGACCCAACCATCGCGGTTGGCGTGGCTATTAAAGGAAAAGCTGCTTCCGCCGATTTATTGGCGTGCGATGCTGAAAGGGCGTGAATGGATGGCGAAGCCCGAAAAAATCAGCGCGCGCTAGCATGAACAACAATGTCTGATCATCTTATCCGCCTGGTGCCGATCCTGACATGGTCGCGCGACTATGATCGCGCGACCTTTGGAGATGACCTGATCGCGGCCCTGATCGTTACGATCATGCTGATACCGCAATCGCTTGCCTATGCATTGCTTGCGGGGTTGCCGCCAGAGGCAGGGCTATACGCGTCAATCGTGCCGATCTTGTTGTATACTGTCTTTGGTACCAGCCGCAGTTTGGCGGTTGGCCCCGTTGCGGTGGTGTCGCTGATGACCGCCGCTGCCTTAAGCAATATCGTCGAGCAAGGTACTGCGGGTTATGCTGTTGCCGCCCTATCTTTGGCCGGATTGTCGGGGATGATGTTGCTATTGTTAGGGCTGTTCCGGTTAGGTTTTCTGGCGAACTTTCTGTCGCATCCAGTGATTTCCGGTTTTATCACTGCTTCTGGGTTAATCATTGCCGCCAGCCAGTTGCGCCACATCTTTGGGATCGATGCAGAAGGGCACAACTTGCTGGATCTGATCGTGTCGGTTGTGATGCATTTGCCCCAAATAAATTTGCCAACAGCTGCCATCGGTGTTGGTGCGACGGTATTTTTGTTTTGGGTGCGCAAAGGGCTAAAGCCTGCGCTGCGCGGTATCGGTCTGGGTGAAAATGCTGCGGATATAGCGACCAAGGCAGGTCCTGTTGTGGCCGTTCTGGCGACAACCGTCGCTGTCTGGACATTGGACTTGGCGCAGGCAGGGGTGCAGATCGTTGGCACTGTTCCGCAAAGCCTGCCTCCCTTTACGCTGCCATCCTTTTCGCCAGCCTTGCTGCAGCAACTGGTGCTGCCCGCCTTTATGATTTCGGTCATCGGCTTTGTTGAATCGATTTCAGTTGCGCAAACGTTGGCCGCGAAAAAACGGCAGCGGGTCGATCCCAACCAAGAGCTTATTGGTCTTGGCGTGGCCAATCTGGGCGCTGCATTTACGGGCGGTTTTCCTGTTACGGGTGGGTTTTCGCGGTCCGTTGTAAATTTTGACGCCGGCGCAAGAACGCCCGCGGCTGGCGCATTTACTGCAATTGGACTGGCGATTGCGGCAGTCGGGCTGACCCCGCTTATCTATTTTTTACCCAAAGCTACGCTGGCCGCGACGATCATTGTGGCGGTACTTAGCCTTGTCGATTTCAGTATTTTGCGGCGCAGCTGGGACTATTCGCGCGCAGATTTCATGGCGGTGATTGCGACAATTTTGGTGACGCTGTCAGTTGGCGTCGAAGCGGGCGTTTCCGCCGGAGTTGCCCTGTCGATCTTGATGCATCTTTATGTCTCGTCGCGTCCTCATATCGCCGAAGTCGGGCTGGTTCGTGGCACCGAGCACTTTCGCAACATCCACCGCCACACGGTTCAGACAGATCCGCGCATCCTGACCTTGCGATTGGACGAAAGCCTGTATTTCGCCAATGCGCGATTTCTGGAGGACGTGATCCTTGCGCGGCTCGCCGGTGACGACCAGATCGAACACATCATCTTGCAATGCAGCGCCATTAACGAAATCGACCTCAGTGCGCTGGAAACACTAGAGGCGATCAACGAGCGGTTGTCAGATATGGGCGTAAAACTGCACCTATCAGAGGTGAAAGGCCCCGTTATGGATCGGCTTGAGCATGGTCACTTTCTGGAGCATCTTTCTGGCAAGGTCTTTATGTCGCAATACGAGGCCGCGTGTTTTGCGGGCCTAAAGCCAGATCGGCCCGTTCATGCCGACACATAGTCAGCTATGTGATATCGCGGCCTCTAATGCCAGCTTGGCCATGCATAGCTTGTAGCAGTGGGCAAATTCCGGGCAGGCCACACAATCATCCCATTCTGCGATGTCGGTTTGCACGCTCTTTTGGGATCGCGCTAACCCGGCGGTATCCAGTTCGAACGCGAAAACCTTGCCTTGCATTTTGTCGTTCATCTCAAAGTGCAGGCTGTCGTGAAACATCGTGCCGTAGCAGTGTTTGTGCTGTGTCATGCGACACCTCCTGAGTTTTTATTTGGTGCGGGTTTCAGAAATGCGCCAATCTCGGCCGTGCTCAAGACCCGTCCGCTTGATACGACTTTCTCGTCGATCACAAGTCCGGGTGTGGACATAATCCCGTAGCCTGCAATCGCGACGATGTCGGTCACCTTTTCAATCTCGGCGTCTATGTCTGCGGCCTGCAACGCAGCCTTCGTATTTTCCGCCAAGGCCACGCATTTTTTGCAACCAGAGCCCAGTATCTTAATGATCATTCGGTATCTTCCTTTCTAGATGAACAGATGCGCGGTGGCGTTAAAAATATAGCCAATCAGTATGATACCAAAAGTAACAACGCCGATGAACACGGCCAGCAACGGCAGCTTAACAACCCGCTTGAGCATAATCATTGATGGCAACGACAAGGCCGTAACGGCCATCATAAAGGTCAAAGCGGTTCCCAACCCTACGCCCTTTTGCACCAATGCTTCTGCAATCGGCAGTGTGCCAAAGATGTCGGCATACATCGGCACCCCAGCAACAGTTGCGACCAAAACGGACCACCATTTGTCTTGCCCCAAAAGAGTGTAAATAAAAGCCTCGGGGACCCAGTTGTGGATGGCAGCACCAATGCCTACGCCGATCAGCACATAGATCCATACCCTGTGCACAATCTCGCTGACTTGCTCGGTGGCATAGGTTAGCCGCGCGCGCCGGCTGGTTACTCCGTTATTGTCGTGGTCACTGACGGGGCTTTGATAGACGAAGTCCGCGACCTGATTTTCGAGCTTGAGATAGCCTATCAAAGTGCCGCCTAGCACAGCCAAAACCAACCCGATTGCCACGTAGGCCAAGGCGATGCTCCAGTTGAAAACACTGGCCAGCAAAACGACCGACGCCAAGTCTACCAATGGGGACGAGATCAGGAATGAAAACGTCACCGCCAAGGGTAACCCCGCGCTGGTAAAGCCAATGAATAACGGGATTGAGGAACATGAACAAAACGGTGTGATGGTGCCAAGAAGTGCTGCGAGAATATTTGTCCTCAGACCCTGTCGCTGCCCCAGAATACGGCGGGTGCGTTCGGGCGGGAAATAGCTTTGCACATATGAAATACTGAAGATGAGGACCGACAGTAGGATGAATATCTTGATTACATCGTAAATGAAAAAGTGGATACTTGCCCCGATCCGGCTGGCTGGATCCATGCCAAACAAGTCACGTACCAAAATCGTCACAAGATCCGACAACCACTGCATGCGCAGCAACTGATCATTCAGCCAAGTCAGGATATTGGTCATGCGAGGTACTCCGCTCGGGGACGCAAATCAGTTATGTCGAACTAGGGAAGGTGTGGTCGAAAAAATAGGCGATATAATAGCGCCGCCACTGGGCGACAGCGGCGGCGCTATATCTAAGTTGTAGGTACTAGTTGGCGATGAAACCGCCAACAAAGTTGTCAGCGCCTACGTTTCCGCCAGCGTAGCCACCGACTTCGGTCGGCACATCAGCAGCAACACCGCCGAAGAAAGAACCGTCCAGCTGAATATCTGTGGCATAGTCGTTTCCACCATTGTTCAGTGTGCCGATAAGTTCGCCCGCAATTACGTCGTCATTAGGATCAAGACCTGCATCAGGCAGAATTGTGCCTCCATTCAAGGTGAGTAGACCCGTATAGGCACCTTTTGTTTCGTGCTGAAAACCTGTGGCACTCCCGGTGATAGCTCCGTTATCGTCGGGATCAAAGTCTACATTGAGCGTTAACTCGCCAATGAAACCGTCGCCATCCAAAAGACCGCCAACATACCCTGTGTATTGCGCCGTGGCGTCGTCTGGCAAATCGTCGCGTTCAGCCGCAAGCGACTCGCCAGTATCAAGGTTCACTATAGTATCTGCCATTGCTGTGGCCTCGGCACTCAAGGTCGCGAAACTCTTGGGTACGTTGGTACCGGAGTCATCGTTGTCATTGCTGGCGCAGCCAGCAGCCAGCGCAATCGCCCCGGCTAGTGCTACGTGCATAAGTGGATAAGTCATTTTCTTGTTCTCCTTAATGCGTGTCTGTTGCGGCGGTCTGCCAGTGCCGTGCAAAAAGCCGACTGATTGACGACCGCCACAAACGTTGGGTTCAGTTGAGGATGACCTACGCCACGGCCATAGGTTCGATTGGATCGATGAAGTCGATAAAGTCGTTTTGATCGATCTCAGCTTGGGTGACGCCGCGCAAAATCAGGCTATCGCTGCCGAAACTGATCTGAACCGAACTGCTGCCACGATAGTCGGCGAAGGTCAGATCTTCGTAGGACATCCCGTCAAGTGCGATGACGTCGACACCGTCTTCGAAGTCATAGACGAAGTCTCTGGACCCGCCGACGGCAAGGACGAATTCGTCCGCACCAGTGCCACCAAAGAGCCGGTCGTATCCGGCGCCACCGTCCAGCACGTCATCGCTTTCAAGGCCGTAAAGGTAATCGTTGCCGGCAAGTCCCATAATGTAATCGCTATCAGCGGTTCCAACCAAGATGTCGGCATCTGGTGTGCCTGAAACTACGTTGATTTCGGGCTCGACCGGCGGTTCATCGGGATCGTCATTGTCTTCTTCGGCCCCTGGGGTTAGGGCAAGGATATCACCTTCGATGTCCAGTTCCTCGGTCACGCCTTCAAGGACAGCGACCTGCACAAAGCCCTCTGCAGTGTCGGCACCATCGCGGTCGACAGAAATCACAAGATTGCCATTAACCACTTCTTGTAAAACGGTCTCATCAAAGGTGGTGTCGTTCACGCCCAGCCCGATCAGGCCCAACGTATCCAGCCCAACTGTAAAGTCGATGATTGTGCTGCTGGTAAGCGCGCCGCCATTGGACGAACCATAGCTGACCACGAACAGATCACCGCCATCGCCACCGGTCAGCGTGTTGCCGCCAAGACCAACCAAGTAGTCAGAACCGGTTGTACCAACGAACGCTTCACCACGTGCAATGAACGGAATTTCTTCGTAGTTCATCAGCAGTTCAGTGCCGTAGATCGTCGCAGGCTTGATGTCGCCTTTGATATAGACGGCCATGTCGAAGTCGTTGGAGTAGTTCACCCCGTTCACAGACACATCGCCAGACTTGTTCTGCCAGCCAGCGCTGATCGACAGTGGTGATACTTCAGTACCCCAGTCGAGCAAATTGATGACTGTCTGCGTGTCGTCCCCAACCTCGTATTTCACTTCGTCTTTGGTTGGTGGTGGAACATCGCTAGGGTCCAAGGGGATGACGACTGATGGTAAGTCCTGACCGTATTTGTCAGGCTGTAGACGCCAGCGTGGGCCGGAATCGCCATCTGTAAGTGGGTCCGTATCGGCCTGAAACGGCTCGCGATCCATGGTTGTATACCACGCAACGGTAAAGCCCTCGGCGCCGTCAGACGCGCCTATCTCACCCATGTCGCTCGCGGCCCACTCATCGGCCAGTTTTGAATCCTTCAGGATTGTGCCCGCAGGATAGAGCGTTCCGTCACCAGCATAGTAGGGTAGAGTTGTTTCCCAAACCGTGCGGCCGGGCTCGTCATTATAGTCTGTAGTGATCTTATAAGTCGGCAATGTCCCAATCGCGGCCTCGTTCTCGTAATCTTCAGGCCGGATTTGATCATTGGGGTTGTTGGTTAAGGTGTGAAGGACCACCAGTTCGGCCGCCGTGATCTGGAACAACTTGCGCAATTCTGTTTCGTCGGTGCCAACCAGAGTGTCCACGTCCTCAAATGCGCTCCACTCGTCGGGTAGATCAAGCGTGGCTTCCACACGGACGTCATTGGGCTTTTTGATCGTGTTGCCCCAGCGGTATAGCAGCTTGCCATCGTCCTTGAGCGTGACCGAATAATCGGTGCTTACGGCGATGTTTTCGTCAATCTCTGTCTCGTTGGGTTGCAACACGTCTTTGATGTCAATGACGCCGTCGCCGTTGATATCGCCTGCGCCGTCTGTGAGCCCTTCAAGTTGAGTAATGACGTCGCGCACGGCAACACCGTCGTAGTAACCACCAACAACAAACAAGTTGTTATCAAGCGGATAAAGCGCGGGTGTGCCATCGGCTGCCAGCGGAATAATATCGCCGTCATCGTCATAATCGCCGTCATTATTTGCGTCAAAACCGGGCATGACCTGATCCGACAGAACATTTTGCATGGTGACGTAATGTTCGGTGCTGGCCTTTACGGTTGAACCGCCAAGACCGGCCAGCCACGTGCCAAAGACGGCAGGCGTCTTGAATGTTTCCGTGGGCGAATCCGAAATCACCAGACCGATGACCTCGTCGCCGTCGATCTTGTTGCCCGCCCAACCTTCGGCGTAATCGCCATCTAGTTCTTTCTGATCGGCGTTTTCGAAATCCGAGACGTAGAACCCGAATTCACTATCGATCGGATACAAGGTCACTCCGTCAGCATTCTTGGTGCCATTGAGACCCGACTCATCATAGACGGATGAGGAATCTTCCATTGAGCCAATCGTCATACCGCCAAACGTGACGGTGATATCATCAACGCTAAAGGTATGAGAGCTGGTGAAAGTCGGAGCGACGACCGTTATTGGATCTGGAAAGTTTGGATCCGCATCAAAATCATATTCAAAGGCCATTTTTTGTTCCCTCGCAGGTAGTGGTTAAAAGGATGAGTGGCTGTGCTGTGTGCAGTGGTGATTGCTAAGCGGTCACCAAGCCCCTGCACATTTGGACAAATCAATGCCATGCGATATCCACTCGATTTTTCTAGACAGACAACGCTTCCCCAAGACGGCAGACCAACGTTTCCTCTTCTGTGATTGAGGTTAGGTTCGTTGGAAAAGCGGGTGATTGACGAAAGCTCGATACATCTCATAAAAGAAATTCTTTATTCGGGCCCTGATCGTGGCTTTGCCCGAGGCAAATCAAGCGCTCGGGCAAAGCTGGCGCAACATTACTAGCCGTTGGTATTTTGGTTCTGGTTGCGATTCTGGTTGTTGTTCTGGTTCTGGTTTTGACCGTCGCCTTGGGTATCGTCGTCGCCCGGGTCTGTATCGTCAGGATCAGTATCGCCCGTGTCCGTCACGGTTCCGGTTGCAGCCTGGCCATCAGACGTCATGCTGTCAGTGTCCGGCACATAAATGCCGGCGACAGGCGTGGCCCCACCGATGACCGCACAAAGTGGCAACTCTTGAGTGTATGCCCCACCAATGGGAACATCAGCCGGGCGGCACGATGGATTGCCGAATTTGTCAAAGACAGGCTCTGCGTAGATCACAATTGGCTGAGTTGGAGGTTGGGTTGCACACCCACTCAACGCCAAAGCAGATCCAACGCAAAGCATACTAAAAATGGTTGTTCGTTTCATTTCGTTTTCCCTTATGAAAAGTGGTTTTCTCGAATTGTTACAGCGGGGTGTGCTTCGTTCCCGCTAGAGAAGTGGGCAGCATATCCATGCCCATTTTGATCAGCTTGCCAGTCTCTGCGGTGTACTGCTCAAATGCCTTTTCGATGAAATCGAACTGCGCTTTCTGAAGTTCTTCAGCGTCGCTGCAATGCAATAAAGCATGCTGCGTTTTGACGTCCTCTTTGATGCGGTCCGCAATAAAACTGACGACTTCGCTGTTCATATCCGCCACTGCTTCGAACCAAGCGGTACCCATCCAGCGCAATGACCCAAGTCCGGCATCATCAAGTTGACGCATGACAGCTTCGCTTGCACCAGTGGCACTATCAGTCGTTTGTGTTTCTGACGTCTTTTTGGCCATGATCGGCTCCCTTCATCCATGATTGTTTCAGGGGTATTTTAGCCGCAGCAGCCAACCTGGAATTGACATCTATCAAGGCCGCTCATGCGCAAATGGTCGATTGCGGTGTTATGGAAACTGACTTGACCAAAGGTCTGACGCACAAGCAGGCATTGGCGCTGCATGAAACGCACGGATGGAACACGCTGCCGCAGGTGGCGGGGCCGTCGCCTGTGCGGATCTTGCTGCGGCAGTTTAGTAATGTGCTGGTGGTCATTTTGATTTTGGCCGCCACGATTGCTTTTGTCGCGGGCGAACGCATTGATACAATTGCGATCGGTATCGTGATTTTGCTGAACGGCGTCTTGGGCTTTGTACAAGAATGGCGCGCAGAGAACGCGCTGCAATCGTTGCGCAGTATGTTGTCTCCACAGGCGACTGTATTGCGCGATGGGCGGCAAATGGTCATCGCCGCGCGTGATCTGGTGCCCGGCGATATCATAATAGTGGCAGCAGGCGACCGTGTACCTGCAGATGCCGATGTGATTGAACAGACGACGTTGTCAGCCGATGAAAGCGCCCTGACAGGCGAATCAATGCCAGTCGCAAAAGATGGTACTGCGTCTGTGCTTTTCATGGGCACCAATATCGTTGAAGGGCGCGGTATGGGGCGGGTTAATGCGATCGGGACCCAAACCCGCTTTGGGCAAATCGCAACGCTAACCAGTTCGGTTGCGCATCGTCCGACCCACCTGCAAAACCAACTGCGTCGACTTGCTGCGCAACTTGGGCTTGTTGCCTTGACCGTCGCCGCATTGATCTTGGTGGTTGGTGTGTTGAGCGGACGTTCGGTATCAGAAATCTTCATGACCGCGATATCTTTGGCGGTCGCTATGGTACCAGAGGGGTTACCGGCTGTCGTCACAGTTACCATCGCGCTGGGCGCTGCCGCTTTGGTCAAAAAAAATGCGCTGACACGCAGGCTGCAAGCGGTCGAAACGCTGGGCGCCGCATCTGTGATTTGTACAGACAAGACCGGCACGCTGACTGAAAACAAAATGACGGCGACCCAAATATGGACCCCGCAGGGCAGCTATCTGGTGACTGGCACGGGCTATGATCCGTCTGGCCACATTGCACGCAATAGCAAAAAACATCGCGCGTCCAATGATCCGGAGCTTGCCGCCTTGCTTGAGGTTTGCGCGGGCTGCAATCACGCGACCTTGCAACATAATCCACAGGGCTGGTCGATGATCGGCAGTCCGACCGAAGGCGCATTGCTGACCCTTGCCTACAAAGGCTGGGCCGCTCTGCCGGACACTCAAGGTATCATCGCTGAATTGCCTTTTAACAGCGAACGCAAAAGAATGAGCATTCTGCGCGACACTCCCCAAGGCCCAAAGGTACTAACCAAGGGCGCACCAGAACGGTTGCGTGAACTTTGCACAGCGATCCAAGGCCCTGATGGCCCGGAACCGCTGACCGAAGAAGGACGCGCATTAATTGCGGCGGCTTACTCCGACATGGCTGCACATGGGCACCGTGTGATTGCTCTGGCTGCATCTCCGGCGTCGGGGGAAACGCTGAACGAAGACGCTTTGGTGTTTTTGGGGCTTGTGGGCATCATCGACCCGCTGCGTCCCGAGGTGCCCGCTGCAATCGCGCTTGCGCATGCTGCAGGCATGCGGATCATTATGATCACTGGTGATAGCCCTGTCACCGCACAGGCCATTGCCAGTGCGATTGGTCTGCACCCCGAAACAGTAATGACCCACGATGAACTGGCTGTGCGATCCGACACAGAACTGTCGCACGCTTTGGACCGGGATATGCTGATCGCGCGCGCACAACCTGCCGACAAGATGCGCATTGTCGCCTTGTTGCAGGGCAAAGGGCAGATTGTGGCAATGACGGGTGACGGGGTGAATGACGCACCCGCGTTGGAACAGGCCGATATCGGGATCGCGATGGGGATCAGAGGAACCGATGTGGCCAAGGATGCCGCTGATCTGGTTCTCTTGGATGATAACTTTGCCACTATCATCACCGCGATCCGCGAAGGGCGGCGGCAGTTTGATAATTTGCGTAAATTCGTGCGCTACCTGTTGTCGTCTAACGCGGGCGAGGTGGTTGCCATTTTGTGCAACATTATCGTTGGTGGTCCTCTTATCTTTTTGGCCACCCAGATCTTGTGGATGAACCTGGTAACCGACGGCTTGACGGCTGTGGCTCTTGGGATGGAAAAACCAGAAGCCGGTCAGATGGAAGAACCGCCACGGGCGATCGACACCCCGATCCTTGGCTGGTCGGGTGTCGCGTTAATCGCAGTCTTTGGCCTGTATACCGGCCTGTCCAGCTTGTGGATATTTTGGAGTTTGCTACCCGTAGATGAAACGCTTGCGCGCACAGCGGCCTTCTCGGCGATGGTGGTGTTTGAGAAATCCAGCGTCTTTGCGTTTAGGTCATTACGCGCGCCTTGCAGCCATATTGGTTGGACCAGCAACCCATTTCTGCTGGTCGCACTTGCGATCTCATTGGGCGCGCAGGTGGCCGCGGTATACTGGGCACCGTTGCAAGCACTGCTGCACACTACACCACTCGGCGTGGGCCATTGGCAGATGATTGGTCTTTTCACACTGCCGCTGATCATCGTGCCCGAGCTGTACAAAGCCATATCTATGAAAAGGAACTCCAATGACACTTGAACATGGGCACGCACCGGATGAAATCGCGGCACGTCTTGATCAGCAATCAGGCAGTGAACGGTTGCGCGACGCAATCTTTGGCGGAATTGATGGGACCGTGACAACCTTTGCTATTGTCGCAGGTGTGCAAGGTGCGGGGCTTTCTGCAGGGGTCGTTGTCGCACTTGGTCTCGCCAATGTGTTGGCTGACGGGTTTTCAATGGCCGCAGGTAATTATGCTGGCACCAAGGCTGTGGCGGATGACCGTCGCAGGCTTTGGGATGTCGAAGAACGCCACATTCGCGAAAACCGGCAAGGTGAATTGGACGAGCTTGACCAAATCCTTGCGCGCAAGGGGCTACGCGGTCAGGTGCGGCAAGAGGCGCGCAATATGATCAGCGAGGATAAAGATCAGTGGATTTCACTGATGTTGACTGAGGAATACGGGCTGCCCCCCGTGGATGCACGTCCCATTCGCGCAGCGATTGTGATCTTTGCGGCATTCGTAGCCGCAGGGCTGTTGCCGCTTTTGCCCTACCTGATAGGGCTGGCACCCGCATTTTCATGGTCGATCGTAATCTCTGGACTGACATTCTTTGGGATCGGCACAATCAAGTCACAGTGGTCTTTGATCCCTTGGTGGCGATCGGGAATTGAGACGCTGTTGATTGGTGGCGTCGCTGCCAGCCTCGCTTTTGCCGTCGGTCGGCTGTTTCATCCCTAGCACGCGATCACCAAATGATCTGCTAAACCGCCAGAACATCACCTAGATGTGCTGGCAATTGGTCAAGCGGTAGATGCGTTAAATCCTTGGGGATGTCGGCGCGCAACACTTTGCGCAGCGCTGGCGTTAGCTGGTCACGCAAAACCCCCAACATAGCCGGTGGGGCAATCAGTATGAACTGCTGGAATGTATCAGCGGCCCTTGCCGCATCCAGAAAATCCACGATTTTTTCAGCAAATGCGCGGGTTGCCTGCGCTTTTAGATCGGGTTCAGTTATCCCGCCACGATTGGGACCGGCGGGGGCATAGGTCATGCCTGGGGCGTCCGACAATTCCGATAAGGGCGGGGCATGTAGTCCTTGGGCGCTTTGTCCGTAGAAGCCTTTGTTGGGACCATCATTAACGACAATCCGGACAGATTGGGCATCGGCTAATACAATCCAAGTTTTATTCGGTTTCATGTGGGTGCTCCTGCTGGCTTAAGTACTGCTCTAAGCAAAGACCGCGCATGGTTGTTTGATTTTTCTCAATGGTAGCGCTGTGTCACGTCGAAGAACGTGGGACGTTCTGTGCGCAAGGCTTATTGGCTGTCTGACCTTGCCAATTTCCTATCAGCACTTTGGGACGAAGATTGAGCCGCCAAATCGTGCACATCACATGTGAACGAATACCCGATGCCCCTGATTGTCGAAATCAGCTTGGGTTCCGATGGATAGCGTTCGATCTTTTTACGCAGGCGGGCAATCTGGTTGTCGATCGTCCGGTCCAGTGGTGCGTATCTATGACCACCGATCAAATCCATAAGCTGTTCGCGCGATAGCACCCTTTTGGGGCGGGTCAAAAACACCTCAAGCAATTTGAATTCACCGCTCGTCAGTTCGACCTGATTGCCGTCGCGATCCCGTAATAACATTTGCTCCGGAACGGCTGACATCCCGTCGAATTGCCATGTCCGGCTTGTGGTGGGGGTCGGTTTGGGGTCCGCCTGATCGCGGGTGCGGCGCAGAACCGAATTGATCCGGGCCACAACTTCGCGCAAATGAAATGGCTTTGTGATGTAATCATCCGCACCGATCTCGAGCCCGACAACCCGGTCAATTACGTCATCTTTGGCCGTGATCATGATGATCGGCACTTTGGATGTCGCTCTGATCGCCCGCGCAATATCAAGGCCGTCATCCCGACCAAGGTCCAAATCAAGTGTTATTAAATCAACCGATTCGCTTTCAAGAACGTTCAATGCGCTTCGTTTATCGCCAGCTTCGCGCACACTACCACCTGCGCCTTCAATGAAGCGGCGCAATAAAGTTCTGATCTTTGGATCGTCATCTATGATCAAGATTTTAGAGTTTTTCATGAAGTAACCCACCGATTTTCTAGAAACAACTTGGGTTTTCTAGAGTGCAAATCCTACCAGACAACGCTGCTTGATACAAATTGATACATTTGAATACGTATAAAGCAACTCCCTTGTTACAAGGCGCTCCCAGTTTCTTTTCAACCGTATGAAAGGAAGCTGCCATGTATGTCACCGCAACACTCCCCTTGATGCAGACCCGGAGTATTCCGCCTTTGCGTCCGCGTATCGCACGCCAAAGAACGTTGACCATCAAACCAGGGAAACACCTTTTTCTTGAAGGCGACGCCGCAGACAAGATTTACGAGGTGGCAACAGGTGTATTGCGCCTGACACGGATCATGGAAGACGGGCGGCGGCAGGTGATCGCCTTTGGCTATCCAGGGGATACAGTCGGGTTTCCCAGCGACGGCCGCTATCACACCGATTGCGATGCACTGGTGCCGTCGACGCTTATCGTGCATCGGCGCGCTGATCTTGAAACCGCCAAAGGCGACGCGGCCTTGCATCAGCGCCTGCTGCGGGCCGCTTTGCGTGAAATCAGCGGCATGCAAGATCATTTCATGATGCTGGGCAGAAAGTCATCGGTTGAAAAGCTAGCTTCTTTCTTGCTGGTTCTTACCGATCGGGTCGGCGCCCCTTTGGGCGATTTTGATCAGGTCAACTTGCCAATGACGCGCGGTGATATCGCCGACTTTCTTGGGCTAACAACCGAGACGGTCAGCCGGACTTTTACACAGTTACGCAAGTCCCAGATCATCGCAATTGATCACATCAATACGGTCGTCATCCTTAAACCCACCGCTTTGCGCAGTATTGCGGAAGGCGCCGACTAACCAAGTTCCCCCCCCCACTGCGCGAGGTGGTCAGTCCTAGACTGACACCTCGCGCATTTTTGTTTCTGCGGCCCATCAATCGTCTGTGGATGGGGTGCGCATATCAAGTTCCAAAGCAGGATCAGGGTCAGGAACGATCAGTGCCAGTGTCCCGCCAGTCATCGCACCTACCCCAAGCAAGACCAGCGTATAGTTCACGACCCAGCCGATGAACGGAATAAAGTTCAGGACGGCGACAACTATAATTGCAATAGCGACAGTCAGCAGTTTCAGGGCCATGGATGGGTCCTCTGGCCCGTCAAAAGCCAACAGAACACGTCGTGCAATTGCGTATGCAGCCAAAAGATAGCCCAGCGTCCAAGCCACCAGAATGAGCAACAAGGCAAATGGGACAAACGGCAGCCCAATGATCGTAAGTGCCGTCACCGGAACCATCCCGAACAGGGCAGAAAGCCCGAAAATGCCCAACAAAAACGACTGTAGTGGCTGGCGAATGACCCGCAGGCGCAGCTTATCGACCCGCTTGGGTGCGAATGTCAAAAGGATCGCAGCAAGCACCAACAGGAAAATCGCCGAAATCAGAAATGCCGAAAACATCGACAGCCAAACAGGCAGCATCGGCATGTCAACACTGTCCCAGCTGCGGTCAAACTCGCGGTATAGCTCGCCGCTGTCCCAGTCCTCTAACGTGATCCGCGCGGCGGGTATCACGCGGGCCGGAACCGCAACGTCGTCATCAGCCGACAGGGTCAGATTGCCATCAATCCGCGCCTCTGGACCGAACGTCACTGTTTCGGCAACGATCCAAGCGTCGCCAGAAATGGGTGCGTTCAGATGAACTGTGCCGCCGAAGGCCGTTAACGCCCCGACAACTGGCCCATCAATGGTTAGCGTGCGACCAAAGAAACGCAAATTGCCTTGGGTAATCGCATTTGCGGTGCTGCGCACACTGAAACCTGCGGCGGTCGTATCTTGGCCGACAGTCGCGCCAATCGTTACTGAACTGCCCGCAGCATAGATATCGCCGCCGGTTTGGGTGGTGATGTTGACGTCATATCCAGCTGCGTGAATATCGCCGCTGGTCGTGCCGCTGGTTGTCACCACGCTGCCCGCCGCAAAAACGTCGCCAGTGGCAGCGAGCGTTTCTGTAACGGCTTCGCCTGCGGTATAGGTATCACCGCCGTGAACGCGAGACACTTGTTCTGCCGATATGGGCACCGTCGAAAGCGTCAGACAGGTGAGCGTCGAGATCAAAAGATGTCGCATGTGCTGTTTCCTTACAAAGATCATGTTGCGGCCCTTTGTAATGCGCACGCCAACACCGCGATTGAGCAATATCAAAACCACCCCGGCGAACGCGCGCTAGACACAAAGCGACACCACAATAATTGGAGTACTAATTATGACCCTGCGCACCATTCTCGTCTGTTTGACAAGTGCCGCTTCAGCACCGAGCCTGCTAAAATCAGCTTCGGTCCTGGCTCGGCGTGACAACGCACATGTGATCGGACTGTATGTCACGGAATCGCTGGTGATTTATCCTGACATTGCCATGCACATCCCTGAAACGACGTTTCAGGACTTTGCGGCAAGCCAGAAGGCCCACGCAAAAGAAATCAAAGTGATCTTTGATGCGCACGCCAAGGCAGAGGATTTTCCACATGAGTGGCGCTTGATGAATAGTGACAGCGGATTTCTGGCCGATAGCATCATCGCATGCGCGCGCAGCACTGATCTGGTTGTGATGCCACAACGGGATGACGGCGAAGACCGTCCATTGATCAACAACCTGCAAGAACGCGTGATCAAGGAATGCGGCCGTCCGGTTTTGGTGATCCCATTCGATTTCGTCGCAGAAACGCTTGGCGAAACTGTTGTTCTGGGCTGGAGCGAAACGCGCGAAGCTACCAGAGCCGTGCATGATATGCTCAACGTCGTTAATCCAGACGCCAAAGTCAGAGTCTTGCGCATTGGCAACGCCCCCGCCGATACATTGGCCGATTACAGTGCGAATGATCTTGCAGCAGCGCTTGCGCGCCACGGCCCGCAGGTCGAAGTCGTGCACCGCGAAAAAGACGGGGACAAGGTCGCGGATGTTCTAATGCACGAAGCATTCGAATATGGCGCTGACATGCTTGTCTCTGGTGCCTTCGGGCATTCGAGGACCTATGATTTTGTGATTGGTGCAGCCACCAGAGCGTTACTGAATGACGCAAAACTGCCGGTTCTGTTTTCCAAGTAGGCCACGTCTGCCCAAATAGGCAGATGGTCTGATGCGCGTTTTGCCATTGTGCCTTGTTCCACCCCTGCATCCACAAGATGCAGGTTGTGGGACAAGGCCACGCGGTCTAAAGCCGCAATCGGACGGCGTGCGTGAAAACTGCGACCGGGTGTGTGCAAGCAAAAGCCGTCTTGCAAAGCTTCAAACCCGCGTTTGGGTGCCCATTCGTTCATGTCCCCGATGATTACGACACGCTCTGATGCGCCAAACTGTGATGCAATTTCTGCCAATTGCTTGCGGCGCGAGCTGCGCAAAAGTCCCAGATGCACACCTATTACAGTCAGGCCATCTTCCAAGTGTACCGCAACCGCACCGCGGGGTTCCGCGCCTGGCAGGGAAATCCGGCTGACCCCAGCGACACCAACGCCGCGCCGCACAAGCACCGCGTTCCCGTGCCACCCCAAACTGACATCGTTCACCGCCAGCGGCATCACGTCAAAATCCGTCGCTCTTGCGATCAGATCATTGGGAATAGCTGTCGGACGGTTTCCCAAGCGCATGTCCACCTCTTGCAAGGCAACGACATCGGCGTCCAGTCTGTTGATGACATCAACAACGCGGCCCGCATCGCGACGACCGTCAAGGCCGCGTGCCTTGCGAATGTTATAGCTTGCGATGCGCAGGTGTGGGTGCTTGATTGCGAAGGCCATGACCGTCATATAGGTACTTGAAGCCTTAAAAATAGGGTCCCCACATGAAATTCGCGCAACTTCGTCAACAAGGGTACTTTGTACGAGGCCTTTGGGCGTTGCTGATTTTGTCTGCTATCGCCGCCGCATTTGACGGGCGCTGGTCGTTGACGTTTGTGGCAATTGCCGCATTGGGACTGTCGTTTGCGCCACTGTTTCTGGCCAGCCGCTTTGATATCACGCTTCCCCTACCCTTTGTGGCGGCAATCACCATTTTCGTGATTGCGTCAATTTTTATGGGTGAAGCATTTGATTTCTATGAGCGCGTTTGGTGGTGGGATATTGCCTTGCATGCATCATCGGCAATCGGGTTCGGATTAATCGGGTTTGTCTTTGTACTGATGATGTTTGAAGGCGACCGCTTTGCCGCTCCGCCTTGGGCGATGTGCCTGATGGCGTTCGGGTTGGCCGTCACGGTTGGGGCATGTTGGGAAATCTTTGAATTTCTGATGGACACGTGGTTTGGCTTCAACATGCAGAAATCAGGGCTTCTTGATACGATGGGGGATCTGATCGTTGACGTCATAGGTGCGGCGTTTGCAAGCTGGTTGGGCTATGTGTATTTGCGCGCAAAGGATCCGTCGTTCTGGACGTGGCCAATTCGCCAGTTTGTCACCCTTAACAAGCGGCTGTTTCGCAAGCACAAGTAAGTGTGGCTTAGGGTCGGGATGCTTCAAGCATGGCTAGCTTGTGGGCAAGGGCATCGCGCTCTTCAATCAGGTTCAATACGAGCGCCACACCTTTGAAGTTTAGGCCTAGATCACGCATCAACCTTGATGCTTTGCGGGCACGGGCGATGTGGGGTGCTGTGAATTCCCATTCAGGCGCCGTTTGTGTGATCGGTGTGACGACCCCGTGTTCGACTAACGATATGACCCATTGTGCGTTTGTATCGCAAAACATCGTTAGCTCTGAAAGGGATAGTGTTTCAACCAAGTCAACTCTGGAGCCATGGCGCGTTGCTTTTTTCATGACTGATATTCCTCGTCTGGATTGGGGGACGCGCTGCCGTTCGCAGGAATTTAGCGGTATTCCGCGTACCTGATGATGGGCTATGTCAACCATCGCGTCGCCTTGTCTCATTTCAAATTACACTAGCTGCGACGAGCGACAGCCGATTGACTAATCTCAATCCCGGTATCCCCGGTTGCTCCTAGACTAAGGGCGAATGACACAAGAGGTATCTCATGAATAATTATACATTTCTTGCCCTACAGGGCCCAGACGGTACGCGTGCCGACCTCGCCCCGCTGGTGGATGCCGCCCGGGTGCAAAACGGGCGTCTAAGTGTGATGCATATCGGGCCAGTGCCGATTATGGTCTATTCGATCGGGGCGGCCCCATATGCTGCGCCCATCATCCCCGAAGGCTGGTTGGGGCAACGCAACGAGATGGCAGAAGTACTGGCCGTCAAACAGGCTGACACGCGCGAATACCTTCAAAACGAGGGGATTACCGGCGAGGTCAGCACATTGTGCGTCGAACCCGCGGCCTTGCACGATTTGGTCGCGATCCGTGCCGTGTTTGCTGATATGTGTGTCGTGCAAAACAGCCTGCGCGATAACGAGACTGCCTTTAATAATATCCTCTATGGTTTGTTGTACGAAGCCCCCGCGCCGGTCATGCTTAACGTAGACAAAGCTGGCAAAGCACTTGCTGCCGAGAATGTATTCATTGCATGGAACAGCAGCTTGCCAGCCGCACGCGCCGTCCATGCAGCTTTGCCAATCCTAAAAGCCGCCAAAGAAGTTACGATCGCATGCTTTGACGCTGACCCGTCCAAATGGGCAGATGGCGATAACCCCGGTGCTGATTTGGCAACTTGGCTAAGCCATCATGGCTGTAAGGTTACCGTGCAGGAATACGCGACCGGGCGCAAAAACGTCGCCGACGCGATTATTGAACGGGCCCACGAATGCACTGCCGATTTGGTTGTTATGGGCGCATATGGTCGCAACCGCTGGAACGAGTGGATTTTTGGTGGAACAACCCAACATATGCTGAACCAACGCGATATCGCTGTCTTGATGACCCATTAGCGTTGCTGGCTTGTTGTGTTAGACCCGTTGTTTTGCTGTTCTGGATAGCCTTGGTAACATTGGCTGGATCGCGGTAGCTTTGGATGACGGATTTAGCATGAACCAAGATAGGGTAAACGCCGCAGAATATGCCCTGACAGCGCAACATCTGGAGATGCTGAAGAAATCTGGTGACCGGCACAAATACGACTTTGGGCACGCGGTCATTGTATCGGGTCCACCGGGGCAAGGCGGTGCTGCGCGCTTGGCGGCGCGCGGTGCGCTTAGGATTGGTGCGGGGCTTGTTAGTGTCTTCTGTGCGCTTGATAGCCGCGCCGAGCAGTCCGCCCGTTTGGACGCGATCATGGTGAAGACATATGAAGAAGGCGCAGATTTCCGCGATAAACTCTCTGCGCTCAATCCGTCAGCTGTTTGCATTGGCCCGAACCTCGGGCTCTGCGATCAAAGCCGCCGGAAACTGGCGGAAACCCTGTCACTCGCAGTGCCGCTTTGCATTGATGCGGATGCAATCACCCTGATTGCGCAAGACCCGGATCTGATTAACGCATGCATTCACGACCAAGTTGTCATGACGCCACATGAAGGCGAATTGCGTCGCCTCATTCCTGCAGCATTCGACAAAACAAGTTGCCGCATGTCGCTTGCCAAGATCGCGGCAGATGCGATGAGTTGCTGCATACTTTTTAAAGGCTCGGAGACAATTATAGCGCGTCCAAATGGCGACTGCGCAGTCGTGAAATCACGTGCGTTTCAAAACACGGCTTGGCTTGCGACGGCAGGATCTGGTGACGTTCTATCCGGTTTCATTACCGGCCTAATGGCGCGCGGCTTTGATGCATTTGATGCCGCAGCTTTGGGCGCAAACCTGCATCTAAGATGTGCCGAAGTTGTCGGTCCAGGCTTGATTGCAGAAGATATCCCAGAGGCATTGCCGCGTGTTTTTTCCGGACTGTTCAGTAGTTAGTCACAGAACATACCGTGACAAAGCACGGGTGTATCCCGACAAATGAAAGGGCGCTTGGAAGTGCGAGGCCAAACCACACGCGATGCCTTTTGAAAGATGAAGAACTTGCGATGGTATGATGGCCAGGAGAGGACCATATTTTTCGATATAAGTATTTGAAATCAAATGTTTAGTGTCCGTGTGGTTTTCCTGAATACCCCCAATGATACCCCCAGGTGGCCAGTTGTTATCAGGTTCGGGTGCAGAACGAGGACTCACACGAGCAGCATATGTTTGCACTTTAGAACATACGATATCATGCTGAATGCATCAATACTGTGCGCAAGTTTTCTTGATAAGATTGTTAATTTCCCTAAGCTGCACATTCCTCGGGGAACTTGTCGAAACCCGAGCATCGCGATGCTCTTCTATTATGGAGAGAACGTGATGAGGATACTTTCAAAACGCCAAGTCAAGGAGTTGGTCTTGTACTCACCGCAACACATCTTTGGTGTCTTTGGCTGCGGTCATTCGCGAAGGCGGCTTTGATGCGGCCGCAAAATCACTGGATGTGACCCAATCTGCGGTAAGCCAGCGAATCAAACAGCTTGAGGAAAAGGTCGGATCAATACTGATTGTGCGTGGTCGCCCCTGCGTTCCAACAGAGCTTGGGCTCCAGCTGTGCCAGCACGTGGAGCAGGTCACTTTGCTGCAACACGAGCTGAGTAGCCGCATGAGTTCTTTGATCGATGGAAAGTCATCAAATATCGCAACAATCCGGATTGCAGTTAACAACGACAGTATTGCGTCGTGGTTCCCGCATGTCATCAAGCGTGCCGCAAAGGACTTCAAGGTTCAGCTTGAAATCCTCCCCGACGATCAAGAACACACAGAGAAAAGCCTGACTTCAGGGAATTCTTTGGCGGCTGTCACGAGCCTTGAACAGCCCATCCGCGGGTGCCGTAGAATATCACTCGGTGCAATGGAATATGTCGCTGTCGCGTCCTCGGAGTTCTACAAAAAGCACTTTGCCGACGGCGTATCGCTTGCTGCAATCGAAGGCATTCCATGCTTGGCCTTCGACCGTAAAGATACAATTCAAGAACAGTGGATGACGCGCTGTTTTGGCGTATCCGCAAAGACATTAACCCATATGGTCCCTTCCTATGAGGGATATGTCGCTTGCTGCCTCAACGGCACCGGATGGGGCATCGTGCCCGCAGTCGCCGGAGAGCCATACTTGAAAAGCGGCACACTGATCGAATTGGTTCCCGATACGCGCATCAAGATTTCGCTGCACTGGCAGTCAAGCACGCAATCAAGTGAGATTTTGCGCCAGCTTGGCGAAATCGTTCTTGATGAAGCACAAATTCACCTGCTTCCCGACGGTTTTCGACTGGCCTGATCGACAACAAGACCGCGCCAGGAACCGACGTCCCAAAAAACGAACGCCTTTCCGCAAAAATGCGCCCCAGCCAGAAGGCCGGGGCGCACCGTCTTCGCAAGCGATTGCTTAATTCAGCGCTTGGTCCGTGATCATATGTGTCCACGCACCTTCTGGTGCCGCAGAGATAACGGGATCAGAACCACCAGCAAGCAATGTAGCAACTGTCCGCTCGTAATCGGCAGGATCAAGCGCGCCGTTTGAACCGGCTGTCAGTTTGGCGATTTCACCCATCATGCGCACTTGTGCGGCTTCGGTCTGTGCACCTGTTTCGTCGTTGTCCAGAATGATGCCTGCGGCTTCCTCAGGATTGGCCTCAGCATATTTCCAGCCTTCCATCGAGGCGCGCACAAAGCGGACCATCTTGTCAACGAACACAGGGTCATCAAGGTTCTCTTCCAGAACGTAGATCCCGTCTTCTAGCGTCGCAACACCCTGTTCTTCGTATTTGAACGTCACCAGTTCGTCCGGGCTCACGCCTGCATCAAGCACCTGACCGTATTCGTTGTAAGTCATCGTCGAGATACAATCAGCTTCGCGGTTCAGCAGTGGATCGACGTTGAAACCTTGCTTGAGGACCGTCACGCCATCTTCGCCGCCATCAGTTGAAATGCCTTCTTGGGACATCCACGACAGGAACGGATATTCGTTGCCGAAGAACCAAACGCCGATCGTTTTGCCTTTGAAATCTGCAACTGACGTGATGCCGGTGTCTTTCCAGCAGGTCAGCATCAAACCGGATGTCTTGAACGGCTGCGCGATGTTCACAACCGGCAGACCTTTTTCACGTGCAGCTAATGCGGATGGCATCCAGTTCAGCATTGCATCAGCGCCGCCGCCTGCAAGAACCTGTGGTGGTGCGATATCAGGACCACCAGCAAGCACGGTCACGTCCAGACCTTCGGCTTCATAGAACCCTTTATCGAGCGCCACATAGTAGCCCGCAAACTGCGCTTGCGTGACCCATTGAAGTTGCAACGTAACTGTATTCGCATGTCCGTCGGCATAAGCAGTTGTGCCGCCCATACTCGCGGCCAGTGCAGCCGCCATTATCATCTTTTTCATGTCGTTCTCCTTGTTGAAATAAATGCGCCGTTTCGGCGTCGTTCTTAACGTTGTGAAGGGTGCCAAAATGTTACCCTCTTTTCGATCAAAGTGATTGCCCCGTAGAATCCACTTCCCGCCAAGGCTGCGATGACAATCTCGGCCCAGACCATGTCGAGTGCAAGCTGTCCAAAGCTTGTTGATATCCGAAAGCCCATGCCGACCGTGGGAGAGCCAAAAAATTCAGCAACAATCGCCCCGATCAGTGCCAAAGTGGTCGCGATTTTAAGTCCGTTAAAGATAAAAGGCATTGCGGCAGGCAGGCGAAGCTTGAGCAGTGTCGGCCAGTACCCTGCCCCATAGGTTCGCATCAGATCACGTTGCATTGCACTGGTGTCTTTCAGGCCAGCCACAGTGTTCACAAGGATCGGGAAAAAGACCATGACGGCAACAACCGCCGCTTTGGATTCCCAGTCGCTTCCCAGCCACTTCACGAAAATCGGGGCGGTACCGACGATGGGTAATGCAGCCATGAAACCACCGACAGGCAGGATGCCACGGGTCAGGAAATCGGATCTATCAGCTAGGATGGCCACGCCAAATGCTGCCAAGCCGCCAATGACATAGCCAGTCATCGCACCTTTGATGATGGTCTGCTGAAAGTCAGCCCATAGTCGTGGGCCTTCAATTATCATACGCGCCCCGATGGATGAAGGCGCAGGTAGGATCACGGGGTTCACGTCGTAGGCCCAGACCAGCAGTTCCCACACGAGGATCACCGTAATGCCGAAAATCGCAGGTATCAGAGCCCTGATCACAGGTTGGTCTGATCGCGGTCCATTGGCCAGCCGCACATTCAGCCACCAACCAGCACCCCACACAACCAATGCACCAACGGTCGCCATCATGTCGCGGCCATCCCCATCCGTTTGAGGGTCATGCGTTCGATAAAGCTAAAGATAGCAACCAGTGCAGCCGCAGTGATTGCCGCCGCAAACAATGCAGCCCAAGACACAAGCGGCTGGCCGTATTGGTCACCGACCAACATGCGTGCACCGAAACCTGCCCGTGCGCCTGTGGGCAGTTCGGCAACGATTGTGCCGACCAAAGATGCGGATATCCCGATTTTCAAGGATGCGAAAAGATAGGGTGCAGAGGCCGGAAGGCGTAGCGCCCAAAAGCCTTGTGATTTCGAAGCATTATAGGTGCGCAGCAAATCAAGCTGCATCTGGTCGGGGCTGCGCAGGCCTTTGACCATGCCAACGACCACAGGAAAGAACGACAAGTACGCAGCGATAATGGATTTAGGGAACAATCCCTGGATGCCCATTGAACCCAACACCACAATGACCATCGGTGCCAGCGCAAGGATTGGAATGGTCTGGCTGACAATAGCCCAAGGCATGACAGACAGGTCCATGACGCGGCTGTAAACGATGCCGACAGCTAGAAAAATACCAAGGGATGTGCCGATCAAAAACCCCAAAAGTGTTGGGGCCAGCGTCACCCATCCATGGTAAACAAGGCTACGTTTCGAGGTGATTTCTTGCTTAAAAATCGTTTTGTACATTTCGCCAGCGACTTGATGCGGTGACGGCAAATTTGGACGTATAAACGTATATGTCAGCGGGATTAGATGCGCATTGCGCAGGGCAAGGCCAACACCGGACACCTCTTGGCGCGCATTTGGCGTATCTGGGGTTACCACCAAATCGTCGCGTTGTGCCTGATCCGCCACCAGATGCATGTTCATTGGTACCACGCAGACGACCCAAAACAGCAAAATCGCGCCGATGACCGTAAAGATGGGCAGGATGGACTTCATGCAGTTTTCCTAGACATCATCAGAATGCCCCGCCCGCAAACCGTCACGCACACGGTGGGCGATCTCAATGAACTCAGGGCTGTCGCGAATGTCGAGCGGACGTTCGCGCGGCAGCGTGCTTTCTATCACATCAGAGATGCGGCCCGGACGCGGGGACATCACAACGATCTTCGTCGACAGATACACTGCTTCGGGGATGGAGTGGGTTACAAACGCGATGGTTTTTTCGGTTCGCGCCCACAGCTTCAAAAGCTGCTCGTTCAGGTGATCGCGCACAATTTCGTCGAGTGCACCAAATGGTTCGTCCATCAACAAAATATCAGCATCAAAAGCCAGCGCGCGCGCGATTGACGCACGTTGCTGCATGCCACCAGATAGTTGCCACGGGAACTTACGGTCGAAACCTGTCAGATCAACAAGGTCCATGACACGTTGTACACGCTCTGCCTGTTCGGCCTTACTGAAACCCATAATCTCAAGCGGCAGCTTGATATTCCCCCCGATGGTACGCCACGGATAAAGCCCTGCGGCTTGGAAAACATACCCATAGGCGCGGGCTTGGCGTGCCTGATCCGGTGTCATACCGTTAACCGCGATATCGCCAGATGTAGGTGTTTCAAGCCCCGCAATGCAACGTAGGAACGTTGTCTTACCGCAACCGGAAGGCCCGATAAAACTGACAAAATCGCCTTTGTTGATATCAAGGTTTACCTCTTTGAGTGCATGCACAGGCCCGTCGTTCGTCGTGAACGTCAGGTCCAGATCGCGCGCAGTAATAATTGGTTGCTGGCTCAAACTGGCAATTCCTTTTAGACGCCGGTCGCAGGTATACCTGTCCGCTCAACAGGTCGTGGGGCGGTCAATTCTTTCCATGATGATAGTGCCTTGTTGGTGGCGGTATTGGCGTCGCGTTTGACGAATTTGCCGTGGCCTTCCTGGGTGCGGATTTCGCCGTCGTGCACCGCGACATGCCCGCGTGTGAGGGTGAAACGCGGCAGGCCTTTGACATGTTTGCCTTCGAACACGTTGTAATCAATGGCAGATTGTTGGTTGCCTGCGGTGATGGTCTTGGACTTCTCGGGGGCCCAAACAACAAGGTCCGCGTCAGCGCCGACCAGCACAGCACCCTTTTGCGGGTAGCAGTTCAGGATCTTCGCGATGTTCGTTGACGTCACTGCGACGAATTCGTTCATCGTCAATCGGCCTGTGCTGACGCCGTGCGTCCAGAGCATCGGCATACGATCCTCTAAACCGCCCGTACCATTCGGTATCTTGGTAAAATCGCCAACGCCGAAGCGTTTCTGCTCGGTCGTAAAGGCGCAATGGTCGGTAGCGACGACTGAAAGTGTGCCGGCTTGAAGGCCCGCCCACAGGCTGTCTTGGTGTTGCTTGTTGCGGAAAGGCGGTGACATCACGCGGCGCGCTGCATGATCCCAATCCTTGTTGAAATATTCAGATTCGTCTAAAGTCAGATGCTGTATCAGCGGTTCACCCCAGACGCGTTTGCCTTGCATTTTGGCGCGGCGGATCGCTTCATGCGCTTCCTCGCAGGATGTGTGTACGACGTACAACGGGACGCCCGCCATATCGGCAATCATAATCGCGCGGTTAGTGGCTTCGCCCTCGACTTGGGTCGGGCGGGAATAGGCGTGCGCCTCTGGTCCGGTGTTGCCTTCGGCCAGCAGTTTCGCACTTAGTTCTGCGACCACATCACCGTTTTCAGCGTGCACCATCGCGATACCGCCCAGTTCGCCAATCCGGCTAAAGGACGCGTAAAGCTCATCGTCGTTAACCATCAACGCGCCTTTGTAGGCAAGGAAGTGTTTGAAGGTCGTGATGCCTCGGTCTTTGATGACGGTTTCAATATCGTCAAAGACCTTTTCGCCCCACCACGTCACGGCCATGTGAAAGGAGTAATCACAGTTGGCGCGGGTCGATTTATTGTCCCACATCATCAGAGCATCGTGTAGGCCCTGCCCCGGTGATGGCAGCGCAAAGTCGACGACCATCGTGGTGCCACCCGACAATGCAGCGCGTGTGCCGCTTTCGAAATCATCGCTGGAATAGGTACCCATGAATGGCATTTCCAGATGCGTATGCGGATCGATGCCGCCGGGCATGACAAAGCAGCCCGTCGCGTCCAGCTGTTCGTCGCCCGACAGGTTCGGGCCGATTTCAATGATCTTACCGTCTTGGATCAGTACATCTGCCTTATAGGTCAGGTCGGCGGTCACGACGGTGCCGTTCTTGATCACTTTGGTCATGGTGTTTCCTCTTTTCAGCTAGACGTCACTTGCGCCGTTTCCAGCACAGCATGCAGCAGCACATCAGTGCCCGCCGCGGCCCATTCGGGGCTAATTTCTTCGGCTTCATTGTGGCTTAACCCGTCAACGCAGGGACACATGATCATCGCAGTGGGGGCCACGCGGTTGATCCAGCAGGCATCATGGCCCGCACCCGAGATCAGGTTCATATGGGAAAACCCCAGCCGCTCCGCTGCAGTGCGCACGGCGTTAACGCAGGTTTCATCAAAGGCCACGGGGTCAAATCCGCCGACTTTTTCAATTTCGAACTCCATGCCCATCTCGTCGCAGATTGCTTTGGTTTCAACGCGCAAACGGGCCTCCATGTCTTCGATGACCGCCAGGTCAGGCGAGCGGAAGTCGACGGTGAAAACGGCCTTGCCCGGGATCACATTGCGGGAATTGGGGTAAATATCGATATGGCCTGCTGCGCCGACTGCATGGGGAGCATGGCTCATCGCGATTTCTTCCACTTTGCACAGAATGCGCGACATCGCGAGGCCTGCGTTCTTACGCATCGGCATCGGCGTCGATCCGGTATGGCTGTCTTTGCCGTGGATCGTGATTTGCGTCCATGACAGGCCTTGGCCGTGGGTCACGACACCGATTTCTTTGCCTTCGGCCTCAAGGATGGGGCCTTGTTCGATGTGCAATTCAAAGAAGGCATGCATCTTGCGTGCGCCTGTTTCCTCGTCGCCGCGCCAGCCAATGCGTTTCAGTTCGTCGCCAAATTTCTTGCCCTCTGCATCAACACGGTCATAAGCCCAGTCTTGCGTATGCAATCCGGCGAATACACCAGAAGATAGCATCGCAGGTGCATACCGCGTGCCCTCTTCGTTGGTAAAGTTCGTCACAACGATCGGGTGTTTGGTTTTGATGTCGAGGTCGTTGAGAGTGCGGATAATCTCAAGCCCCGAAAGCACCCCCAAAACGCCGTCGTATTTTCCGCCAGTCGGCTGGGTATCAAGATGAGAGCCCACATAGACAGGCAATGCGTCGGGATCAGTTCCGGCGCGGTGTGCGAACATATTGCCCATCTGATCAAGGCCCATCGTGCAACCGGCCGCTTCGCACCATTGCTGGAACAATGCGCGTCCTTCACCGTCTTCGTCCGTCACAGTCTGGCGATTGTTACCGCCTGCGATGCCGGGGCCAATCTTGGCCATCTCCATCAGGCTGTCCCAAAGACGTGTCCCGTTGATTTTCAGATTCTCGCCAATGGCAGCCATCGTGTCCCCCTACTTTGCAGCGTCTGGTTCATTCTATTTTTTTGACCAACTGGTAAAATGAGGCTAACAGAGGTCAATGGGCAGTCAAGGATAATGCGTGCCGCACTTTCAATTAGCCGGTTCAGGCCGTAACAACGAATTCTGCAAGAGAGCGTGCCCGTGAATGCCAAAGACTAAATCCCGCATCCAAAAGAAAAACCAAGCCGCAATCATGGCTGCAGGGCTAGAAGTGTTTTCGCAGTATGGCTTTCGGGGGTCCACTTTGGACCAGATCGCACTTGCGGCGGGGCTGTCAAAGCCCAACATGCTATACTATTTCTCCTCTAAGGACGCGATTTATGTGGCGCTCTTGTCCCGACTTTTGGGCGATTGGATGAAACCCGTCTATGCGATTAATCCCGCTGGCGACCCTGTCGAAGAAATCCTGCGATACGCCAAAATCAAACTGGAAATGAGCAAGCAATACCCCGCCGAAAGCCGCTTGTTTGCAAACGAGATCATCCAAGGTGCGCCCCGCATCCTAGATGTCCTTTCAGGCGAATTGCATGACACGATGCAAAGCCTGTCCAAAGTCGTTAATGGTTGGGTCAAACAAGGCCGCATCCGGCCCGTACATCCCTACCATTTGTTCTTTTCCATCTGGTCGATGACGCAGCACTACGCCGATTTCGCCAAACAGGTGCGCGCAGTCATGGGCGACGAAGACCCCTTTACGGGGGCCGAGGCGCACCTTGAAGACATGATCCGGCGCCTTTTGACGCCGGAATAAGCCCTTTATTCAGCCGCCGTCGCGGATGGGTTGTTTGGATGTGTTGTCCAATTTGCATAGTTGCCATCAACAACCTTGCCAGTGCGCGCATCAACTGTGCCCGGTTGTTGCTCTACCATCGTAATACAGTTTTCTACGGGGCAGACTTCGACGCACAAGTTACAGGCGACGCATTCAGCATCAATGACGCTGAATTTGCGGTCCGCTGACATCGCGATAGCTTGGTGGGATGTGTCTTCACAAGCCGCATAGCAGCGCCCGCAACTGATACAATCATCTTGGTTGATCGACGCTTTGGCGATGTAGTTCAGGTCAAGATGCTGCCAATCCACAACGTTGGGAATTGCGCTGCCTTTAAAGTCGTCGATCGACTTGTGACCCTTTTCATCCATCCACTGATCCAGACCGCTGATCATCTCTTGGACCACTTTAAAGCCATAGGTCATTGCCGCCGTGCAAACCTGCACATTGCCACATCCAAGAGCAATGTATTCGGCCGCATCGCGCCAAGTGGTAATCCCGCCAATCCCCGAAATCGGCAAGCGCGCCGTTTCAGGTGAACGTGCAATTTCTGCGACCATGTTCATCGCGATCGGCTTCACTGCAGGGCCGCAATAGCCGCCATGCGAGCCTTTCCCCGCAATTGTCGGAACAGGTGCCATATGGTCAAGATCAACAGAAATGATCGAGTTGATCGTATTGATGAGTGAAACTGCATCCGCCCCACCGCGCATCGCGGCCGCTGCGGGTTGGCGAATGTCAGTGATATTCGGGGTTAGCTTCACGATCACTGGTTTAGAATAGTATTGCTTGCACCAGCGCGTGACCATTTCGATATACTCTGGGACCTGCCCAACAGCAGCCCCCATACCACGTTCAGCCATGCCGTGAGGGCATCCAAAGTTCAGCTCGATCCCGTCGGCGCCGGTGTCTTCGACCAATGGTAGGATCGCTTTCCAAGCCTCTTCTTCGCAAGGCACCATCAGCGACACGATCATCGCGCGATCCGGATAGTCGGCTTTGACACGCTTGATCTCTTCAAGGTTCACATAAAGATCGCGGTCCGTGATCAATTCAATGTTATTCATACCCAGCACCCGGCGATCAGCGCCGTGCACAACGCCGTACCGCGGGCCGTTGACGTTCACGATGGGCGGTCCTTCGGAGCCAAGTGTCTTCCAAACGACACCGCCCCATCCGGCCTCGAAAGCGCGGCGCACATTGTATTCTTTGTCGGTCGGTGGCGCAGAAGCCAGCCAGAACGGGTTCGGGCTTTTGATGCCTAAAAAGTCTGTTGTCAGATCAGCCATAATTACACATCTCCTGTCAGGGTTGCATGAATGTCCATCGCAGCATCACGGCCTTCGGCAACTGCCGTGACGGTCAAATCGTCACCACCAGATGCACAATCGCCTCCGGCCCAAACGCCGTCGCGGCTTGTGCGACCAGCGCCGGTCACTGCAATCTTTCCACCGCTCAGCGTAAGCCCGGCGTTCATCGTCAAGGTTTGACCAATCGCACGGAAAACCTGATCGGCGGCGATCCGGATCTTTTCGCCTGTGCCTGTCAGTTTGCCGTTTGTGACATGGGTGTATTCAAGTTCGATTTCGGTCGCGGCACCGTTGCCATGCACGGCAGTTGGCATGACATTAAACAATAATTTGACGCCGTTGGACGCGGCAAGGTCTTGTTCATACCTGCTTGCACTCATGGCCTCGCGGCCACGGCGATAAGCGACAGTGACCTGCTCTGCGCCCAGCAACTTTGATTGTACTGCGGCATCAATGGCCGTCATTCCGCCGCCGATCACAACGACATTGCGTCCAACCGGCAAGGTCGCCAAATCGGTTGATTGACGCAAGTCTTCGATAAACGAAACCGCGTCAGACACGCCGCCCAAATCATCGCCCGCGATCCCCAACGCATTCACGCCGCCAAGTCCCACGCCAAGAAACACAGCGTCGAACGCATCTGCGACTGCGTCAATCGTAACAGTTTTGCCCGCTTCAATCGAAATGCCACCAATCAACATCAACCAATTAACTTCGCGGGCGGCGAAATCATCCGTCGATTTATATGCAGCGATCCCATACTCGTTCAGACCGCCCGCTTTGGGGCGCGCATCATAGATCGTCACGTCATGTCCCAGCAGGGCCAAACGGTGCGCGCAAGAAAGACCGGCAGGCCCTGCGCCCAGGACCGCAACACGTTTACCGGTTGGTGCG
>Ga0213868_10000735_pt1 | contig 31597 bp, 30 predicted proteins | sample PICome_9_FD_160087 | JGI IMG/M metagenome (GOLD analysis project Ga0213868, IMG submission 160087) | Coastal seawater microbial communities near Pivers Island, North Carolina, United States - PICO127 | ecosystem: Environmental > Aquatic > Marine > Coastal | place: USA: North Carolina... | reverse complement strand
CTTTTTTTTTAAATAAAGTTAAGTAAATGGAAAATATATCACTATTAGACTCCTTTTCTGAATTCAAAGATGAAAAGTTAATTGACAGAGTAACCTTAATGGTAATACTTGAAGAAGTATTTAGAAACACTCTTACTAGAAAATTTGGTACGGATGAAAATTTCGACATCATTATTAATCCTGATAAAGGTGACCTTGAAATATGGCGAAACAGAATCGTTGTGAAAGATGGTGAAGTCGAGGACCCTAATGCAGAAATTGAATTAAAAGAAGCGGTTAAAATCGAACCTGATTTTGAAGTAGGAGAAGAAGTGTCGGAGGAATTTAAATTAATTGATTTGGGAAGAAGGTCTATACAGTCGCTTAGACAGAATCTTGTTGCCAAAGTTTTTGAGCATGATAGTAATAATACATTTAATCAATTTAAGGATAGAGTAGGAGAAATATTTACTGCAGAAGTTCATCACGTTAGAGCAAGAGAGGTAATTCTTTTAGACGACGATGGTAACGAATTAATCATGCCAAAGGATAAGCAAATTCCTAAAGATTTCTTTAGAAAAGGGGACAATGTTAGAGGTGTAATAGAGAATGTAGAGTTAAGAGGGAATAAGCCTAGAATTATTTTTTCAAGAACCTCTCCATTGTTTTTAGAAAAATTATTTGAACAAGAAATTCCTGAAGTTTTTGATGGTTTAATTAGCATTAAAAAAGCTGTTAGAATTCCTGGTGAAAAAGCAAAAGTTGCTGTTGATTCATATGATGACAGAATAGATCCAGTTGGAGCTTGTGTTGGAATGAAGGGTTCAAGAATCCATGGAATAGTTAGAGAACTAGGTAACGAAAATATTGATGTAATAAATTACACTAATAACACGCAATTATTTATTACAAGAGCACTTAGTCCTGCAAAAGTGAATTCCTTAAATATTGATGAGGAGAAAAAAACCGTTCAAGTTTATCTTAATCCAGATGAAGTATCTAGAGCTATAGGTAAAGGAGGACATAATATAAGACTAGCAGGAAGGTTAACGGGTTATGAAATAGATGTTTACAGAGAAGGAGCCGAGGAAGATGTAGAGCTTACTGAATTCAAGGATGAAATTGATGCGTGGGTGATTGAAGAATTTAGAAAAGTTGGATTAGATACAGCAAAGAGTGTTTTAGAGCTTAGTGCAGAGGATTTAGTCAAAAGGACTGATCTTGAAGAGGAAACTGTTTCTGACGTTCTAAAAGTTTTAAAGGAAGAATTTGAAGACTAAAATATATATATGCCATCACCAATAAGGTTAAATAAAGTACTTAAAGAACTTAATATATCTCTAGATAGAGCTGTTGAATTTCTTAGTTCAAAAAAAATTGAAGTTGAGCCAAGACCAACTTCAAAAATTGATCAAAATACTTACGACCTTCTTCTTGATGAATTTCAAACTGATAAATCTGATAAGGATAAACTTGAAGAGATTAATTCAAAAAAGAGAAAAGAACTTGAAGCTAAACTAGCTGAAGAAATCAAGGAAGAGGAGCTGAAATCTCAGAAAGCTAGTGAAAAAGAGGAGTTGAAATCTCAGCAAGCTAGTGAAAAAGAGGAGTTGAAATCTCAGCAAGCTATTAAAAAAGAAGAAACTCCTAGTAAAAAAGATACTATAGATAAAGAAGAAGTATCTAGCTCTTCTCCAGAGGTTAAAAAGTCAATTGAAGATGTTCAGATAAATCCAGATGATCCATCAAAGATTCAGACTAATTTTCAAAAGCTTTCTGGTATAAAGAAAACAGGTGAAGTAATAGATTTAGATTCGATTAAGAAAAAAGAGGAAAAAGTAGAAGAGTCAAAAAAGAAAAGAAGAAAAAGGATTAGTAAAGATGTATCCAAGCCAAAAGATCTTAAAAGTAAATTTAACAAAAACAATAAGCAAAATAATCCTAATCAAAAAGTTGAGCCTACAAGTGATGAAATTCAAAAACAAATTAGGGAAACTTTAGAAAAACTTCAGGGTAAATCTTCTAAGTCTAAGGGTGCTAAATATAGAAAAGATAAAAGAGATCAAAGAAAAGTTCAATCTGAGGAGGAAGAGGCCTTACAAGAAAAAGAGAGTAAAAAAATTAAGATTACTGAATTTATAACAGTTGGTGAAATAGCAACTCTAATGGATATAAGTTCAAATGATATAATTTCAACTTGTATGAGTCTTGGTATTATGGTTACAATGAACCAAAGATTAGATTCAGAAACATTATCAGTTGTTGCAGATGAGTTTGGATATGAGCTAGATTTTATTAAAACTGATATTGAAGAAGAACATGACGAAGTAGAAGAAGAGGAAGATCCAAAAAATCTAGAAGAAAGACCTCCTATAGTAACTGTAATGGGACATGTTGATCATGGAAAAACATCTCTTCTGGATTATATAAGAAGTTCTTCAGTTACTGAAGGAGAATCTGGTGGTATAACTCAGCATATAGGTGCATATTCTGTAACAGTTAACTCAAAAAAGATAACATTTCTTGACACACCTGGTCATGAAGCATTTACAGCCATGAGAGCTAGAGGTGCTCAAATAACAGATATTGTAATTATTGTAATTGCTGCGGATGATAGTATAATGCCTCAAACAAAAGAAGCAATAAGTCATGCTCAAGCTGGAGGTGTTCCTATAATTTTTGCAATAAACAAGGTTGACAAAGAGGGTGCAAATCCTGACAAAGTTAAAGAATCTCTAGCAGCTATGAATCTTGTTGTTGAAGATTGGGGTGGTAAAATTCAGTCACAAGATATTTCTGCATTAAAGGGCCAAGGTGTTGATTCTCTTCTAGAAAAAGTTTTACTTGAAGCAGAAATAATGGATTTAAAAGCTAATCCAAATAAAAACTCTTCAGGTTCAGTTTTAGAAGCATACTTAGACAAGGGTAGAGGATATGTTTCAACAATATTAGTTCAAAATGGTTCCTTGAAAATAGGAGATTATCTGCTAGCTGGAAAAACAAGCGGAAAAGTTAAGGCAATGTTTGATGAATCAGGAAATTCTCTTGAGCATGCACTACCTTCCACTCCAGTTTCTGTTCTTGGTTTAGATGGAGCTCCTCAGGCAGGAGATCCTTTTAAAGTTCTTGATGATGAAAAAGAAGCTAAAATGATTGCCTCTAAAAGAACTCAATTAGGAAGAGAACAAGATGTTAGAACACAAAAACATTTAACTCTAGATGAAATTGGAAGAAGAATTGCGGTTGGTGACTTTAAGGAACTTAACGTTATTATAAAAGGTGATGTTGACGGTTCAGTTGAAGCTTTAACAGATTCTTTTCAGAATTTATCAACTGAAGAAATTCAGGTTAATATTATATTTAAAGCTGTTGGTGCAATTACAGATTCAGATGTTTTATTAGCCTCAGCCTCAGAAGCAATAATTGTTGGTTTTAATGTTAAGCCTACTCTTAGTGCTAGAAAATTATCTGAAAAAGAACAAATTGATATAAGATTTTACTCAATAATTTATGATGCAATAAATGATCTAAAGGATGCAATGGAAGGTATGCTTTCTTTAGAAATGAAAGAGGAAAGTACAGGAGAGGCTGAGGTTAGAGAGACTTTTAAAATTTCTAGAATTGGAACTATTGCTGGTTGCATGGTAACTTCAGGTAAGATTTTCAGAAACTCTAGTATAAGAGTAGTAAGAGATGATGAAATGATTTTTGAGGGCAAACTTCTATCTTTGAAAAGGTTTAAAGATGATGTCAAAGAAGTTGCCAAAGGATATGATTGTGGTATTCAGATTAATGAATTTAATGACCTTGTAGAAGGTGATATTATTCAGTTTTATCAAGAAATTGCTGTTAAAAGAAAATTATAATTCAGAAAGTTTTATAATAAAAGATCCAGGATAAGTTCTGCGGATTTCCTCTAATTTTTGAGATGCGATATTAATATCTCTGTAATCACCAATTCTAACTTTATAATTAGGGGTTTCAAATATTAATTCTGATTTAATTCCTTCATATTTTTTTTGAAAATCAATTAAAATAGAATCTGCGTTCTTGAGATCACCAAAATAAATTTGAATTGTAAAATAGGTCGATTCAAAAATCCTTTTGCTATAATCTTTTTTTATTTGAAATAATTTTTGAGTCAACGTATCATTATAAACAACATTTTCATCTTGGGCATTCACTAAAGAATAGCTTAAAAAAATCAGCATTATTGATATCAAAAATTTAACTTTCATTATAATTTATTAGCTCAAATTTAGTAAAATGAGACAACTTCTTATTTAGAATCATTATAAATTAAATATTTGTCTATTCTAGAGTTTTTAAAATGACGTTTATGACTTAAATTTGTCATGTTTTTTAGAAGTGTTTAATCTCACTTTACATCATGAATAAAAATCTTATCGTCCCAAACTAAATGTTACAGATAAAAAGAATATTCTTAGTAACACTGCTTTTGCCTTCATTAAGTATATCTCAGGAAGCTGACATTCAAGCTGGAAAAAACTTATTTAATGCAAACTGTGCTGCATGTCATAAGCTTAATAAAAAGGCTGTTGGACCTGCACTTAGCGGTGTAACCGAAAAATATGATAAAGATTGGCTTTACAGCTGGATAAGAAAAGGATCTCAAATGATTAAAGATGGTGATCCTCAGGCTGTTGCTATTTGGGAAGAGTATAATCGTGCTATAATGACTAATTATCCTCAGTTTAGTGACGAGGAGATTGATAATATTTTAGCCTATACTAATTTTACTCCTCCGGCTCCAGTTAATGCAGCTTTAAGTTCAACAGAAACAGTTACTCAAGGCTCTAATGTGTCTTTGAATATAATTCTAGTTATAAGCATTTTAATCTTTTCAATTCTTGTTGTAATGTTGTTCTTGGTTCAAAGAACTCTTATCAAAATTGCTAATGCAAGTGGAGTAAAAATAGAGTCAGAATCTAAAAAAAATATTACACCATTATGGGAGACTGTTATAAAAAATCAGTTTTTGATTTTTATAATGGTTGTTGGGCTTTTGCTATCTAGTGCATATTTCACATATGGTTATCTTATGCAAATTGGAATCGATCAAGGCTATGCTCCAATTCAACCAATTCATTATTCTCATAAAATTCATGCTGGTGCTAATCAGATAGAATGTAAATATTGCCACTCTTCTGCAAGGGTATCAAAACACTCAGGTATACCTGCACTTAATGTATGTATGAATTGTCATGAGTATATAGCTGATTATAATGGCGAGGAAGATCTTGAAAATGGCTATACAAAGGACTTCTATACTAATGAGATTAAAAAACTTTACTCTGCAGTAGGATGGGATGAGGAAAATCAAGTTTATACTGGTAATACAAAACCTGTCAAATGGGTAAGAATTCATAACCTACCTGACTTTGTATATTTCAATCATGCACAACATGCTCAAGTAGCTAAGATAGAATGTCAGACATGTCATGGACCTGTTGAAGAAATGGAAATTATGTATCAATATTCACCACTAACGATGGGCTGGTGTATTGATTGTCACAGAGAAAGTAATGTTGATAAAGACAATGAGTATTATCAAAAGGTTCACGATGAGCTTTCAAAAAAATATGGAGTAGAAAAATTAACTGTAGCACAACTTGGAGGAATTGAATGTGCTAAATGTCATTACTAGAATTATGCAGAATAAAAAATTATATTGGAAAGGAATTGAGCAACTAGATACTGATAGTACAATAGTTGAAGGTCTTGAAAATAATGAATTTGTAGAGAAATTACCTGTTAATTCTGATGATGAAAAAAATTCCTCAAGAAGAGATTTTTTGAAATATGTAGGTTTTAGTTCTGCTGCAGCTGCTATAGTTGGTTGTGAGGGTCCTGTAATCAAGTCTGTGCCTTATGTAGTTCAACCAGAACAAATAATCCCAGGTGTTGCAAATTATTATGCTACCACAATTGCCGATGGTAACGATTTTAGTAGTATACTCGTCAAGACTAGAGAAGGTAGGCCAATCAAGATTGAGAGTAATAAAGATGCTTCAACCTTTGGTGATGCTAATGCAAGAGTTCATGCTTCTGTACTATCTTTATATGATTCAAATAGAGTTCAAGGACCTAAAATTTCTGGTGAATATACCGATTGGCAGACACTAATTAACCTAGTTAGGGTTAGTCTCGATAATTTCTCTAAAGATGATAAGAAAGTTGTTCTTTTAACTCAAACTTATCCTAGCCCATCCTCAAAAGAAATTATTAGTGAGTTTTTAGATGCATATCCAAATATATCTCATGTTACTTATGATCCTATTTCTAATTCATCTACTCTGGATGCTTTTGAAAACATATATGGATTAAGAGCAATGGCAGATTATGATTTCTCAAGAGCAGAAAATATAATTTCTATTGATGCAGATTTTCTATCTGATTGGCAAGGTGGTGGATATTCATCCGGTTATACTAAGACAAGAGTACCTGATAAGTCTAAGAAAAAAACTATGTCTTATCATATTCAATTTGAGTCAAATATGACATTAACTGGTTCAAATGCTGATGATAGAGTTCCAGCAAAACCATCCGAATTAAAGAAAATTGTTGCAAGACTTTACACTAAGTTAACAGGTAATGGAGAGGACAAAGGCTCTTTAAATCCTTCAATCGACAGATATGTTGATTCATGTATTGCTAAAATCATGAAATCTCCTAAGAACTCTGTTGTAGTTTCAGGAATAGATGATGTAGATGTTCAAGAATTAATTTTATTAATTAATAGTTATTTGAAATCAGAAGTTATAGATATTAATAACCCAAGATTAATTAAAGAAGGAGATAACCAAAAACTTAACAATTTCATTTCTGATTTAGAGTCTGGCAATTTATCTGGTGTAATCACTTCAGGTGTAAACCCACTTTATTCTCTTCCAAATTCAGATAAACTAAAAGAATCTTTTAAAAGTCTAGGTTTTTCTCTTGTGTTTTCTGAAAAGGAAGATGAAACTGCTAAGTCAGCAATGTATCTAGCGGCTACTAATAATTACCTTGAGTCTTGGGGAGATTATGAATTAAAAAAGGGAAGTTTCTTTCTAGCCCAACCAACTATTAGACCCCTATTTGATACTATTCAGTTTCAAGATTTTTTGTTGAAAATCATGAACTCTGATTTAAGCTTTTATGATAGAATTAAATCCAATTGGCAGAATAGAATTTTAAGAGGAAAGACATGGGGTAAATCATTACAAGATGGATTTTATAATGATTTTTCAAGTTTAAATTTAAAAGCAAAAAAATCAAGAGTTAGTATCTCATCACTTTATGAAGAGAATTCCAATGACTTTTCTTTAGTTCTCTATTCTAAGACAGGAATAGGAGACGGTTCACAATCTTCTAATCCATGGTTACAAGAATTTCCAGATCCAATCACTAGAGTTACTTGGGATAACTACTTAACAGTATCTGCTGTTGACGCAAAAAAACTTAGTTTAAATAATTATAATGTTTCTAATGGGGCGTTAAATGGAAGTTATGCAATAATATCTACTGAAGAATCTGAATTAAAAGTTCCTGTTCTAATTCAACCAGGTCAAGCTGAAGGAACCGTTGGTTTAGCATATGGTTATGGTAAAACAGAAGGGATGAATGATGTTATGAAAGTTGGGGTTAATGCGTATTCTCTTTATCATAATTTTTCAAACACTCAAAGTGTTAAAATAACCAAGTCTGAAGGCGATCATGAATTTGCATGTATTCAATTACATAATACTATGATGGGAAGAGATGAGATAATTAAAGAAACTGATATTGATACATATAATTCAAAGGAAAAATCTTATTGGAATCCTACTGTTTTAGTCTCTAAAAATCATATAGAAACTAAAGTAACATCAAAAGAAGTAAATATTTGGAGAGAGTTTGATAGATCTACAGGTCATCATTTTAATTTAGCAATCGATCTTAATGCCTGTAATGGTTGTGGAGCATGTGTTATTGCTTGTCATGCAGAAAATAACGTTCCAGTTGTAGGTAAAGAAGAAGTTAGAAAATCAAGAGATATGCATTGGCTGAGAATTGACAGATACTTCTCTTCTGAAGATACTTTTGAAGGCGATGTAAAAGCTAAAGATGAAACATCGGGTTACAGTGAATATAGAGCTACTCAAACAAAGCTTGAAAAAGCAGCAGCAAATCCTAAAGTTGTATTTCAGCCTGTAATGTGTCAGCATTGTAATAATGCTCCTTGTGAAACTGTATGTCCAGTTGCCGCAACTTCTCATGGTCGTCAAGGTCAGAATCAAATGGCATATAATAGATGTGTAGGTACTCGTTATTGTGCTAATAACTGTCCCTACAAAGTACGAAGGTTTAACTGGTTTTCTTATGCTGAAAACGATGAATTTGATTACAACTTAAACAATGATCTAGGAAGGATGGTTTTAAACCCTGATGTTAATGTAAGAGGTAGAGGGGTAATGGAAAAATGTTCTCTATGTATTCAAATGACTCAGAAAACAATTTTAGATGCAAAAAAAGACGGAAGAAGAGTAAGAGACGGAGAGTTCCAAACTGCATGTTCAAATGCTTGTAGCGATGGTGCAATAGTATTTGGGGATATTAACGATAAAGAAAGTAAAATCTCTGAATCCAATAAGAACGATAGAGCGTATAGACTTCTTGAAAGTATTGGAACAAAGCCAAATATTCTTTATCAAGTTAAAATTAGAAATAGTAAAAAAGTATAGAATATGTCATCACATTATGAAGCTCCCATTAGGAAACCGTTGATACTTGGAGACAAGAGCTATCACGATATTTCTAACGATATAGCTAGACCAGTTGAGACTCCTCCTGATAAGGATTGGTGGATTGCATTCTCTATTGCAATGGCAGCTTTTTTATGGGGATTAGGTTGTATGGCTTACACTCTTGGAACTGGTATTGGAGTATGGGGATTAAATAAGACTGTAGGTTGGGCTTGGGATATTACAAACTTTGTTTGGTGGGTTGGTATTGGACATGCGGGAACTCTTATTTCTGCAGTACTTCTTTTGTTTAGACAAAAGTGGAGAATGGGTATTAATAGATCTGCAGAGGCTATGACTATATTCTCAGTAATTCAAGCTGGACTATTTCCAATAATACATATGGGTAGGCCATGGTTGGCCTATTGGATGTTTCCTATTCCTAATCAATTTGGATCACTTTGGGTTAACTTTAACTCTCCTTTATTGTGGGATGTTTTTGCAATTTCAACTTATTTGACTGTATCTCTAGTTTTTTGGTGGACTGGACTATTACCTGATTTTGCAATGATCAGAGATAGGGCTGTTGATCCATTTAGAAAAAAAATATATAGTCTAATTAGTTTTGGATGGTCTGGTAGAGCGAAAGATTGGCAAAGATTTGAGGAAGTTTCTCTAGTTCTTGCAGGATTAGCAACTCCGCTTGTACTTTCAGTCCATACTATAGTATCCTTTGATTTTGCAACCTCAGTAATTCCAGGTTGGCACACAACAATATTTCCTCCATATTTTGTCGCTGGTGCAATTTTTTCTGGATTTGCAATGGTTCAGACGCTTCTAATAATTATGAGAAAAGTTTCAAGACTTGAGAGTTATATTACTATTCAACATATTGAAATGATGAATATTGTAATAATGATTACTGGATCAATTGTAGGATGTGCATATATAACTGAATTATTTATTGCTTGGTATTCTGGTGTTGAATATGAACAGTATGCATTTTTAAATAGAGCTACTGGACCTTATTGGTGGGCTTATTTTTTGATGATGTCTTGTAATGTTGTTTCTCCTCAAATTATGTGGGTTAAAAAAATTAGGACTAATATTATATGGTCTTTTGTAATTTCAATTGTTGTGAATGTTGGAATGTGGTTTGAAAGGTTTGTTATAATTGTAACTTCTCTTCACAGAGACTATTTACCATCATCATGGACTATGTTCTCTCCAACATTCATTGATATTGGGATATTCATTGGTACTATAGGATTCTTCTTTGTTTTATTTTTATTATATGCAAGAAGCTTTCCTGTTGTTGCTCAAGCAGAGATTAAAAGTATTTTAAAATCTTCTGGTGAAAAATATAAAAAAATAAGAGATAAGAAATAATGAGTTCAAAAAGTCTACATGTTTTATTTGACGATGATGACAATCTTTTAGATGCGGTTAAAGAGGTAGTCAAAAATAAAATTTACATAAATGAAGTATATACTCCATTTCCTGTCCATGGTTTAGATAAAGCAATGAAGTTAAAACCTACAAATATATCTATTGCAACATTTATGTATGGTTGCGTTGGTTTTACTGTAGCTATTTTAATGATGAATTATATAATGATAGTTGACTGGCCTCAAAATATTGGTGGTAAGCCAAGCTTTTCTTTTATTGAAAACGCACCTGCCTTTGTTCCAATTATTTTTGAATTGACAGTTTTTTTTGCAGCTCATTTAATGGTTATTACTTTTTATTTAAGGAGTAGATTATGGCCATTTAAAATGGCAGAAAATCCAAACCCAGCAACTACTGATGATAAGTTTTTAATAGATATGGAAACTGGTCCAAATTTAGCAAAGACAAAAACCATGTTGAAGAAACTGGGTGCCATATCAATTGAAGTTATAAACAATGATGAAGATGAAAAATAGTATATTTTTACTTATTTCAGTAAGTCTTATGCTTACTTCATGTTTTGATTCCTCAAAGCCTAATTTTCAATATTTTCCTGATATGTATGAATCTCTGGCATATGAAACATATGCAGAATCAGAGGCATTTTCTAATGGAATTGAAGCTCAATTACCTCCTGAAGGTTCAATAGCAAGAGGTTGGGATCCTTATGATTTTGAAGATTCAAATGCAGGCTATGAATTAGCTAAGAGTAAATTAATGTCTCCTATAGAAAATAATGAGCTTAACCTAAGCAAGGGTAAAGAGCTATATGAAATATATTGTTCTGTTTGTCATGGAGATAAAGGTGATGGAATGGGAATTCTAGCTCAAAGAGAAAAGTTTTTAGGTATACCTGCATATATAGATAGAGAAATTACGCCAGGAAGTATTTATCATGTGTTGATGTATGGTATAAATGCGATGGGATCTCATGCTGGACAAGTTAATGAAGAAGAAAGATGGCAGATTGCACAATACGTAATGAAATTAAGAGAAGAATCAAAAAAGGAATAAATGAATCAAGACTATAATTTTTCAAGCAAAGTAAAAATATTTTCTTTAAGCCTTGTTGTATTTGGTTTAATAGGGATTGCTTATGGATTTTATTCTGCGCCAAGTACTGTTGAAGAAGCAAAGGAAATTGTAGCTAATATGAGTCATGGTTCTGATCATGGAGGAGAATCTGATCATGGAGGAGAATCTGATCATGGAGGAGAATCTGATCACGGAGGAGAATCTGATCACAAAGAAATTATATCAGGAGGTCATGAATATGATCATGATAAACATGTCTTTAATCAACTTCATAATAAACCTTGGGCTGCTATTTATGTTCCAGCTTTATTCTTTATGATGATTTCTCTTGGAGTTCTTGCGTTCTATGCTATTCAAAGAGCTGCCCAAGCTGGTTGGTCAATTGTGCTTTATCGAATTATGGAAGGCATAACAAGTTACTTGCTCCCAGGTTGTGTTTTTGTTTTAATAATATTAGGGTTTTCTGCTCTTAATTTTAATCATTTATTTATTTGGATGGACCCTGAAGTGGTTGCTCATGATGAAATAATTAGAAATAAAGTCGGGTATTTAAACATTCCTTTTTTCTTTTTAAGAGCTGTGATATATGTAACAGGATGGGTTTTATATAGAAATATCTCAAGAAGACTTTCTCTAAAACAGGACAACGACAATGATATAAGTATTCATAAAAAATTATTTAAACTTTCAGCAGGCTTTCTTGTATTCTTTTTAGTGACTGAGTCAATGATGTCATGGGATTGGATAATGTCTATTGACCCCCATTGGTTTAGTACTTTATTTGGATGGTATGTTTTTGCAGGTATGTTTGTTTCAGGTATTACAACTATAGCACTTATTACTATTTATCTTAAGTCTCAGAATTATTTAAATTTTATAAACAATAGTCATATTCATGATTTAGCAAAATTCATGTTTGGTGTTAGTATTTTCTGGGCTTATCTTTGGTTCTCTCAATTTATGCTGATATGGTACTCTAATATACCAGAAGAGGTAACTTATTTTATTACCAGAATTGAAGATTACAATTTGTTATTTTTTGGTATGGTAGTGTTAAACCTTATATTCCCATTAATTGTTCTTATGAATAGTGATTTTAAGAAAACCAACTTTATTGTAATTTTAACTGGTATTATAATTATTATTGGTCATTACCTTGATGTTTACAATATGATCATGCCATCTGCAGTTGGTGATATGTGGTCATTTGGTCCTGCTGAAATAGGTGGATTTTTATTCTTTTTAGGAATATTTATCTATGTTGTATTTAGAGAAATTTCTAAAGCACCAATTCTAGCTAAAGGTGATCCATATATCGAAGAAAGTAAAACATTTCAATATTATAATTTAGACTAAAATGACATTATTACTTGTACTAACATCTTTAATTTTAATTTCTATTGCAGTTTGGCAACTAACTAAAATTTTAGAACTTTCTAAACCTGTAGATTATGAGAATAATGAAATAGCTACGGATAAAGACAATGATATGCAGGGAAAACTCATGTTTCTCTTCTTGATTTTTATTTATGGATTGACTATTTTTTCTTTTTTCAAATATGGAGACGTAATTCTGCCAGAGTCTGCATCAGTTCACGGTGAAAATTATGACAGACTACTTTGGTTTTCATTTTCTGTAATATTCTTTGTTCAAACTATCACCCAGGCATTACTTCATTACTTTGCATTTAAGTATAGAGGTAACAAAAAAAGAAAAGCACTTTTCTTTGCTGACAGTAATTTTTTAGAGGGTGTGTGGACAATTATTCCTACTATTGCTCTTGCAGGATTAATTCTGTATGGATTATTTACTTGGGTAGATATTATGACGATTGAAGAAAATGATGAAGCTCTAGTTGTTGAATTATATGCACAGCAATTTAATTGGAAAGCTAGATATGCTGGCGAAGATGGTGTATTGGGTGATGCAAATGTTAGGTTTCTACAAGATTTTGATGGTAAAAATTTAGTTGGAATTGATCCAACAGATAGAAATGGAGATGATGATATTGTGGTTCAGGAATTACACTTACCAGTTAATCGAGAGGTTGTTTTCAGGATCAGATCACAGGACGTTCTACATTCTGCATTTATGCCTCATTTTAGAGCTCAAATGAATGCAGTTCCAGGAATGATAAATCAATTTGCTTTTATACCAAATACAACTACTCAGGAAATGAGATTAAGACCAGAGATTGTTGAAAAGGTTAAAAAGATAAATAAAATAAGATTTGATAAAAGTGAGGAGTTAGTTGCCAGTGGAGATTTTCCTCTTGATCCATATGAATTTGATTTTTTACTTTTATGTAATAAAATTTGTGGTGCGTCACACTACAATATGCAAATGAAAATTATTGTTGAAACAGAGGAAAAATTCAATAAATGGATTGATGAACAACTAACATTTAAAGAATTTGTTCAATAGATATAGAATAAACTATGGCACAAAAAAATAACAGAAGAGCAAAAATAGTAGGAACAGATATCGAAGTTGATATTACTGAAAAAAAAGATTTTATAATTGATTCTCATGATGAAGATCATGAACATGACCACCATCACAAGGAAACTTTTATAACTAAATATATTTTTAGTATTGATCACAAGATGATTTCAAAACAATATCTAATTACAGGATTGATAATGGGTATAGTGGGCATTGCAATGTCTCTACTTTTTAGACTTCAGTTGGCATGGCCAGAAGAATCATTTGGTATATTCGATACTCTTCTAGGAAAATGGGCTACGGATGGTGTCATGGATCCAAATGTTTATCTAGCCTTAGTTACAATTCATGGAACTATTATGGTATTCTTTGTCTTAACAGCAGGTCTTAGTGGAACTTTTAGTAATCTATTAATTCCACTTCAAATTGGTGCTCGAGATATGGCTTCTGGATTTTTAAATATGATTTCATATTGGCTATTTTTTATTTCATCTGCAATTATGATCGCCTCACTTTTTGTTGAAGCAGGTCCTGCTGCAGCAGGATGGACAATATATCCACCATTAAGTGCACTTCCTCAAGCTCAACCTGGTTCAGCAGCTGGAATGACATTATGGTTAGTTTCAATGGCATTTTTTATTGCTTCATCTTTATTAGCTGCATTAAACTACATAGTTACAGTTCTTAACCTAAGAACAGAAGGAATGACTATGACTAGATTACCTCTAACTGTTTGGGCTTTTTTAGTTACAGCAATAATTGGTGTTGTATCATTTCCAGTTTTATTATCTGCTGCTCTATTACTAATTATGGATAGAAGTTTTGGAACATCTTTTTTCTTGTCAGATATATTTATCCAAGGAGAAGTTCTCCATTATCAAGGAGGATCACCAGTTCTTTTTGAACACTTATTTTGGTTTTTAGGTCATCCTGAGGTTTATATTGTTCTTCTTCCAGCTCTTGGAATAGCATCAGAGGTAATATCTACTAATGCTCGAAAACCAATATTTGGATATAGAGCTATGGTTGGATCTATTCTAGCTATTGCATTTTTGTCTACTATTGTATGGGGACATCATATGTTTATTACAGGCATGAATCCTTTTCTTGGATCTGTATTTACATTTACAACATTATTGATTGCTATACCTTCAGCAGTTAAAGCTTTTAATTATATAACAACAATATGGAAAGGAAATATTCAATTTAATCCCGGTATGTTGTTTGCTATTGGTCTTGTTTCAACATTTATAACAGGTGGACTTACGGGTATAATTTTAGGAGATAGTGCACTAGATATAAACCTGCATGATACATATTTTGTAGTTGCTCACTTCCATTTAGTAATGGGAATTTCTGCTTTATACGGATTGTTTGCTGGAGTATATCATTGGTATCCTAGAATGTTTGGTAGAATGATGAATAAAAATCTAGGTTATATACACTTTTGGATAACGGCGATTAGCGCCTATGGTGTTTTTTTCCCAATGCACTTTGTAGGAATGGCAGGCTTACCTAGAAGATATTATACAAATACTAATTTCCCATACTTTGATGATGTAGCTAACATAAATGTAGTTATTACATTATTTGCATTATTAGCTGGAGCAGCTCAACTTGTATTCTTGTACAATTTTATAAGCAGTATGTTCTATGGTAAAAAAACTGTGATGAATCCATGGAGGTCAAATACACTTGAATGGACAGCTCCAATTAAACATATGCATGGAAATTGGCCTGGAAAAATTCCACATGTTTTTAGATGGCCTTATGACTATTCAAAACCAGGATCAAAGGAAGACTTTATTCCACAAAATGTTCCTCTTAAAAAAGGTGAAAAAGAGCTTCAACATTAAATTATATCTATACCTCAAATTTCACAATTAGTGTATATTTGAAGTAATGGATGTTAATCAAGAAAGGGACAATGATTTTGATAAAGCGCTAAGACCTCTTAGTTTTGAAGATTTTATTGGTCAAAAACCTATAATTAGTAATCTTAAAATATTTGTTGAAGCTTCCAACCAAAGAGATGATGCCTTAGACCATACATTATTTCACGGACCACCTGGATTAGGAAAAACTACTCTTGCTCATATCTTAGCAAATGAATTAAAAGTTGGTTTAAAAGTTACTTCAGGTCCTGTGATTGATAAGCCAGGAGATCTTGCAGGTCTTCTTACAAATCTTGAAGAAAGAGACATATTATTTATAGACGAAATCCATAGACTAAGCCCGGTAATAGAAGAATACCTTTATTCTGCAATGGAGGATTATAAAATTGATATCATGATTGAATCTGGTCCAAACGCAAGAACAGTTCAATTAAATTTAAACCCATTTACCCTTGTTGGAGCAACAACAAGATCAGGATTTCTAACAAATCCAATGAGGGAAAGATTTGCAATATCTAATAGACTTGAACATTATGATGATAAATTATTATCTGAAATTGTAGAAAGAAGTTCAGAAATTTTAAAATTAAAAATTGATAAAAAATCTTGTTTTGAGATAGCTAGACGGAGTCGAGGCACTCCAAGAATTTCAAATTCTTTATTAAGAAGAGTAAGAGATTTTGCTCAAATAAAAAGTGATGGTAAAATTGACTTAGAGATAACAAAATTTGCTTTATCATCACTTAATGTTGATAAGAATGGATTAGACCAAATGGATAATAAAATATTAACGACAATAGTTGATAATTACAATGGAGGTCCTGTTGGTATATCTACACTAGCTACTTCACTATCTGAAAATACTGAAACTATTGAAGAAGTTTATGAACCATTTCTTGTTCAACAAGGTTTTATAATAAGAACTCCTAGGGGAAGACAAGTAACAGAAAAAGGTTATAATCATTTGGGAAGAAATAAAAATAATCAGAATAATTTATTTAATTAATAATTTATATTTGATCATAATCCATCTTTATGGGAAAGAGTATAGACAGAAGAGAATCATTGGTATATCATGCTAAGCCTAGACCAGGAAAAATTGAGGTTGTACCGACAAAGAAATATAATTCACAAAGAGATTTAGCAATCGCATATTCTCCGGGCGTTGCTATTCCATGTCAGGAAATTGAACAGGATCCTGATAATGTATATAAGTATACAAATAAATCAAATTTAGTTGCTGTTATAACAAATGGAACAGCAGTTCTTGGCCTTGGAGATATTGGTCCTGATGCCTCAAAGCCAGTTATGGAAGGTAAGGCACTCTTGTTTAAAATCTTTGCAGATATTGATGTTTTTGATATTGAAATAAATGAAAAAGATCCTGATAAATTTATTGAAGTAGTTAAGGCAATTTCTACAACTTTTGGTGGCATAAACTTAGAGGATATTAAAGCTCCTGAGGCTTTTAAAATTGAAAAAGAATTAGTAGATCAGCTTGATATTCCTGTAATGCATGATGATCAACACGGAACTGCAATTATATCATCAGCAGCACTTTTAAATGCACTTGAGCTTGTAAATAAAAAAATTGAAGATGTTAAAATTGTTGTTTCAGGTGCTGGAGCAGCAGCAATTGCATGTACTAAATTATATATATCCTTTGGAGCAAAACTTGAAAATATTGTAATGACTGATAGTAGAGGTGTCATTAATAACTCAAGAGATGGTCTTTCTGAAGAAAAAAAGTTTTTTGCTACAAAAAGAAAGATTACAACACTTGAGGAAGCGATGGTTAAATCTGATGTGTTTATTGGTCTATCAATGGCTAATATAGTGTCAGAAAACATGCTTAAGTCAATGTCTAAAGATCCAATAGTTTTTGCTATGGCTAATCCTGATCCAGAGATAAATTACGATAAGGCAATGTCTGTGAGAGATGATATAATATTTGCTACAGGTAGATCAGATTTACCAAATCAAGTAAATAATGTATTAGGTTTTCCATTTATTTTTAGAGGTGCTCTTGATGTTAGAGCTACAAAAATAAACGAGGAAATGAAAAAAGCTGCTGTTATTGCTTTAGCAGAATTAGCAAAAAAACCAGTTCCAGAACAGGTTAATATAGCCTATGATGAAACAAAGTTGAACTTTGGTAAAGATTATATAATCCCAAAACCTTTTGACCCAAGGTTAATATCTGAAATTCCTCCTGCTGTTGCTAAAGCAGCAATTGATTCAGGAGTAGCTCAAGAACCAATTGAAGATTGGGAAAAATATACTCAAATACTAGACGAAAGACTAGGTAATAATCAAAAGTTAATTAGAATTATTCATAGAAGTGCAAGGAAAACAAAAGAGAAAAAACTAGTTTTTACTGAAGCAGACCATCTAGATGTTTTAAAAGCTGCTCAAATTTGCTTTGAAGAGAAAATTGCAACACCTATTTTATTGGGTGGTAAAAAAATAATTCAAGAATTAATGGAATCCCTTGATTTCAATGAGGATCTTCAAATTATTGATCCAGCTGATAAAATAAATAAAGATTTAATTGATGAATATTCTCAAATATTATTTAAAAAATTAAGAAGAAAAGGTAAAACTTTAGATGATGTTAAGAGATTACTAAGAGGTAGAGACTATTTTGGAGCTATGATGGTTGAAAATGGTGATGCTGATTGTATGTTGTCAGGTTATTCTAAAAGTTATCCTTCTGTTTTTCTCCCATTAATTAATTCTATTGGAAAGGCTCCAGGAGTAGAGAAAGTTGCTGCAACAAATTTGATGATTACAAAACAAGGTCCATTATTCTGCTCAGATACTTCTTTGAACATCAACCCTTCTCACAAAGAAATTGCAAAAATCGCCATTAACACTGCTAAGATTGTAAATATGTTTGGAATTGAGCCGGTTATTGCAATTCTTTCATATTCCAACTTTGGTTCTTCTGATTTTGATGAAGCTAAAAAAATATCAAAAGCAGTTAAAATACTTCATGATAATAATCCTGAATTAATAGTAGATGGTCCAATTCAATCAGATTTTGCACTTAATAGAGAAATGCTGAAGAATAGATTCCCTTTTTCAATTTTGAATGGAAGAAAAGTTAATACGTTGATATTCCCAAATCTTGATTCAGCAAATATTACTTATAAAATTATTAAAGAGCTAGATAATGCTGTTTCTGTAGGTCCTATACTTATTGGTTTAAATCAACCAATTCATATTCTTCAACTTGGAGCATCAGTTGATGAAATTGTAAATATGTCTGCTATATCAGTAATAGATGCTAATCAAAGAAAAATTAAGAAAAAATGATAACCTATATTAAAGGAAGATTAATAGAAAAATCACCAACAAAAATTATAGTTGAATCAAATGGAATAGGTTATGAAATTAATATATCATTAAATACATACGAACAAATACTAGATGATGAAAGTATCAAAATCTTCACTTATCTACAAAGGAAAGAAGACTCTGATATTTTATTTGGCTTTAGTTCTAAAAGTGAAAGATCCATTTTTCAACAACTAATTTCGATTTCTGGAATTGGACCAAGTACAGCTAGAACAATTTTGTCTTCAATATCACCTACGGAGATACAAGAAGCAGTATGGGAAGAAGATGTTGATAGAATCAAATCTATTAAAGGAATTGGTTTAAAGACTGCCCAGAGATTGATAATAGAATTGAAAGATAAAGTTGAATTATTTGACAAAAAAGATATAGATTTATCTAGCGAAAATCTAGATATAAAAAAAGAGGCATTGCTTGCTCTTTCTGTATTAGGTTTTAATAAATCTAAATCTGAAAAAATTGTAAGTAAGTTGTATTTTGAAAATAAGAATATTGAGCTTCAAGAATTAATAAAAAGATCATTAAATAAATTATAGTCATGAATATTCCAGAAGAATTAAAATATACAGAGGAGCATGAATGGGTGAAAATCGAAGGTAATATAGCTACAATTGGTATTACTGATTTTGCTCAAGGTGAACTTGGTGATATTGTCTATCTTGAAATAGATAGCTTAGATAGTGAAATCGCATTAAATGAAGTTTTTGGAACAGTCGAAGCTGTTAAGACAGTTTCAGATTTATTTATGCCAGTTGGAGGAAAAGTTATTGAAATGAACTCTACTCTAGAGGATAATCCAGAATTAGTAAACGAGGACCCTTATGGAGAGGGTTGGATAATTAAAATTGATATTTCTGATTTATCAGAAGTTGACAGTCTTCTTAGTCCTGAGGACTATAAAAACTTGATAGCTAGTTAAAAAAATATAAAGAGTAGCTTAACTATATGAAATAATTATAATTTTTTATAGATTAGCATATTAATAATTATTCATGCAACTAAAGAAAAATCCAGAAGCTGACTTAAATAAAAACAGAAACCTATATTTTGTTATTGGTTTGACTCTTGTCTTAGGCGTAACTTGGGCTTCAGTTGAGTATAAATCATATGAAAGAAAAATTGATCTTACAAATGGTGATATGCTAGTAGATGATGAAGATGATGTTCCTATTACAGAACAATTAAAAACCCCACCACCACCGCCTCCTCCACCACCTCCTGCTCCAGAAGTTATTGAGATAGTAGAGGATGAAGAAGAAGTTGAAGAAACTGTTATTGAATCTACAGAATCTGATGAAGAAATGGTTATCGAAGATATTGTTGTTGAAGATGACTTTGATGATATCGATGTCCCTTTTGCTGTGATTGAAGATGTTCCAATTTTTCCTGGATGTGAATCTGTTGCTAAATCACAAAGAAGAGCATGTTTTCAAGAACAAATGAATAAACATATTAGAAAGAACTTTAGATATCCAGATATAGCTCAAGAAATGGGTATTCAAGGAAGAGTATATGTAAATTTTATAATATCTCAAGACGGTACAATTACCAACATTCGTATGAGAGGTCCAGATAAAAACCTAGAGAATGAAGCAGCTAGAATTATTGGTAGACTTCCTAAAATGACTCCTGGTAGACAAAGAGGTAGAGCAGTTAGAGTTCCTTTTAGTATTCCAATCACTTTCAGACTTCAATAAGGATATTTCCTAACCTACAATTAATGTCTGATACTTTAAATTTAAAGCCTAGGTCTTTATTTTCTGAAATTCTAATCCTTATTAAGCATAGACTATCACTGAGTGTAGTCTTTTCATCTGTTGCATCTTATTTGATTGCTTTTGAAGTATTTTCAATTTACACACTAGTTTTATTAATCTTTGGTGGTTTCTTTGTAGTAGGAGCATCTAATGGCTTTAATCAAATTATTGAAAGAAATAGAGATGCTCTAATGCCCAGAACACAAAATCGCCCACTTCCAACTGGAGGTCTAAGTGTAAATCAAGCTATTTTGGTCTGTGTTATTCTCAGTTTTTTAGGATTATTTATTTTATATATTATAAACTTTAGAACCGCTTTTTTTGGATTAGTATCAATGATTATATATCTGGCTATATATACACCCTTAAAGCCAATTACTCCATTATCTGTTTTTTTTGGTGCAATTCCCGGTGCTATACCCTTTATGCTAGGTTGGGTAGCGGTTACTAATAAATTTTCTATAGAGACAGGTATTTTATTTATGATTCAATTTTTCTGGCAGTTCCCACATTTTTGGGCTATTGGATGGGTATCTCATGATGATTATTTAAAAGGTGGATTTAAGATGTTACCATCAGGTAAAAGAGATAATTCAACTGCATTTCAAATCGTTTTCTACACTATTTGGATGATCTTAGTATCGACTCTTCCTTACTTTAGTTTTACTGGTGAGCTTTCAATTAGTTTATACTCCTTAATCTTAGTTTTAGCTTCAGGTCTATTTATGTTATTTCAAGCAATAAGACTAATGAAGTATAAGGATAAACAAAATGCTATAAGACTTATGTATACAAGTATTTTTTATTTAAGTTTTATTCAAATTATATTTGTTGCAGATAAATTTCTTTCATAATGACTATTTCAGATTCAATTCAAGTTAAAACCAGTAAAGCTAAAAAAATGATGCTATGGTTTGGGCTAATTAGCATCACTATGACTTTTGCTGGTTTGACAAGTGCATTTATTGTTAGTAGTTCAAGACCAGATTGGCTTGATTCATTTGTTCTTCCTGCTTGGTTTACAATAAGCACTGTCTCAATTGCTTTAAGTAGCCTTTTTTTTCAACTTGCAAAGTATAAGTTAGATCAGTATATGAGAGTTTCTCTTCCAGAAAATATTAATATATATATTCACAGAAATAATGTAAATATTTTTCTTGGACTGACTATTGTAATGGCGATTATTTTTGTTGTGGCACAGTTTTTAGGATTTGAAGATATTATTTCTCAAGGTTATTATTTTACAGGCCCTGAAAGTTCTATTACAACATCATATATTTATGTTTTAGTATTTATGCACCTAGCCCATTTATTGGCTGGAATAATTGTTTTAACTGTTGTAACAACGAAGTTTAATAGACAAAAATATGAGAAGAATAAGCTAGGTTTTGAAATGGCATTAATTTTCTGGCATTTTCTTGGAGCATTATGGATATATTTATTCTTTTTTATTAAATACTTCAGTTAAAAATTAATAAATTTGTAATCAAAATTGCCCTAGATGCAAGCATCTACATTAACAAAAACAAAACAAAATTCTTGGGGAGGAGGAACTAAGCCACTAGACGCTGGTTATGGAAAACTTATGATGTGGTTTTTCATAGTCTCAGATGCACTTACATTTTCAGGTTTTTTAGTCTCTTACGGTTTTTCAAGATTTAAAAATATTGATTCATGGCCTATTGCAGATGAAGTTTTTACTCACTTCCCATTTTTGCATGGCGTAGATGCTCCGATGTACTATGTAGCACTTATGACTTTTATTTTAATTTTTTCATCTGTTACAATGGTTTTAGCTGTTGACGCTGGTCACCATAATAATAAAAACCGTGTTGCTTTTTATATGCTTTTAACAATAATTGGAGGGGCTATCTTCGTAGGTTCACAGGCATGGGAGTGGAAGAATTTCATTAAAGGAGAGTATGGTGCTGTTGAAATACAAAATGGGCAAATTCTACAGTTCTACAATCTTGAAGAAGGAAAAAGAATACCTATTGATGAATTTGCTGTTTCCTCAACTCAATCAAGAGTAACTCATGATGATAATGTTGGTATTTGGTATCAAAGTGAATCAAAATTACCTGAAATTACTCTAGATGAGATTATGACAGGGTTTAATAATAATATAGATTTAACAGTAAGGTTAGAGAAATTAGATGAGAATGGTCACAAAATAATTCTTAGTCGTGAACAAGCTGAAATTCAACTAGCTTCTGCAACACGAGTGGTAAAAGGCGCGAACCTAATACGAAATGAATATGGAAATCCTCTTTTTGCTGATTTCTTCTTTTTTATCACAGGATTTCACGGCTTTCACGTGTTTTCAGGTGTTATCTTAAACATAATAATATTTATAAATGTACTTCTTGGTACATATGAAAAAAGAGGACATTATGATATGGTTGAGAAAGTTGGTCTATATTGGCACTTTGTTGACCTTGTATGGGTTTTTGTATTTACATTTTTCTATTTAGTATAAACTATGGCAGATCAAAATCACAAATTAGCAATTTTTAGAGGACGTTTAAAATTTAAGTCAAACGTTCAGAAAATATGGGGTGTTCTTATATTTTTATCTATAGTAACTGCTATTGAAGTAGCTTTAGGTATAATTAAACCAGAGATATTATTAAACTACTTTTTGGGTATTAAACTTATAAATTGGCTGTTTATTATTATGACTATAATCAAGGCATATTATATAACATGGGACTTTATGCATGTTAGAGATGAAAAGCCCTTTTTAAAAAACACCATAGTAGTTCCACTTCTTATTTTAATCCCTTTCTTATTATTTATTCTTTTATATGAGGGCTCATATATATTTGAAGTAATGTTTGACGGTTTAAAGGCATGGAATTTTGATATATATTAATGAGTAAAGATTTTAAAAAGTATCTAATACTTGGCTTTCTGTTTTTCTTTCCAATATTTGTTTATGTATTCCTTTCAACAGGTATAAATAATTTCGCAAAACTACCTGTGTTAACTGAGAAAGTAAAGGATATAAAAAATATTGAAGGAAATATACTAGAAACATCCTTTAAAGATAAAATATCAATAGTTGCTTTTTGGGGTGGAGATATTAATAATAAAAAATCTGAAGCATTAAATTTAAATCAAAAAATTTATAAAAGATTTTATGAGTTTCAAGACTTTCAATTTGTTGTAATGCATAACAAAACTGAATCTGAAGCAATTGAAAGTTTAAAAAATGAGCTTATTAGTGGAGTTGGCACTGACCTTGAAAAATGGAATTTTATTTCTACAACTCAATCAAATATTGAAATGATTTTTGAAAGTTTTAATACTAATATAAAACTGGACTCTAACTTTAGTACCCCTTATGTGTTTATCGTTGATAGAGACCTGAGTTTAAGAGGAAGAGATGATGATGAAGATATTGGAATGCTTTATGGTTTTAATTCACAATCTGTTGCAGAGATCAATAATAAGATGGTAGATGATGTTAAAATAATTCTTGCAGAGTATAGATTAGCTCTTAAGAAAAATGACTCTTTATTTAATGAATAATAATATAAAATACATTGGGTTATTTATAATTATAATTCTTTTTGGAATCTTTTCATTACCAAAAATTTATGAAAGAGTCGTCAATTCAGATATTAAAGATTCTAATAGACTTAATACAAATGAAAGGCTAGCATACCTATCAATTTCAGATGAAAAAAGAAAAGCTCCTGACTTTTTATTAACTAATCAAGATTCAATATTAATTTCAAATGATGATATGATTGGGAAAGTATATGTGCTTGAATTTTTCTTTACTAGATGTCCTGATATTTGTATTGAAATGAATCAAAACATGAAGTTATTAGATGAAGAATTTGGTGATTATAACGATTTTGGCATTATCTCCATAACTATTGACCCTAATAATGATACTCCATCAATTTTAAAAAAATATTCTGAATCACTAGATGTTAAATCACAAAACTGGCATTTTTTAACTGGTGAAAAAGACTATATATATGATTTAGCCAATATTGGATTTAACATTTTTGCAAATCAAAATTCAAATTTTATAGGAGGTTTTGAACATCAAGGATATTTTGCACTTGTTGATAAAGATGGGTATATTCGATCCAGAAAAGATAACTTTGGCAATCCAATCATGTATTATTTAGGTATAAATGATATTAATGCAATTCAGCAGGGAATAGGAATGTTAACCTATGATATTAAAAAATTAATTGATGAGTAAAATTGAAAACCAAAATAGCGGCTTAAAGTATAAAACTTTAATTATTATTGTTTCGATAGTAATTCCTCTAGTTGTTCTAGTGCTGTTTAATATTAGAATAACATCTTTACCTGCATTAACATTTTTACCACCTATATACGCTTCAATTAATGGTTTAACAGCAATTCTATTAGTTTCTGCTCTTTATAGTATCAAGAATAAAAAAGTTAAACAACATGAAGTTTTGATGAAGATATCTATATTTTTGTCCTTAGTGTTCTTGGTTATGTATATTCTGTATCACATGACAACTGACCCTACACCTTTTGGAGGAGAAGGTTTTATTAAATATTTATACTTTTTTATCTTAATTACACATATTACATTATCTGTATTCATTGTACCTATGGTTCTTGTAACATATGTAAGGGCTATATCTAAAATGTTTGATAAGCATAAAAAAATTGCAAGAATTACATTTCCAATCTGGCTATACATTGCTGTTACAGGTGTTGTAGTTTACCTTATGATTTCACCATATTATATTCACTGATGAAGAAATATCAGCTGTTTTTTATCTTATTTTTCTTTATGACTGTTGATGTTCAGTCACAATGTTCTATGTTAAGTGCTATGATGGAAACTGATCAAGGCTATGAATCAGCTAAGGGATTAAATAGGGGTATTATTTATTTAATGTCAATCCCATATATATTAATAGGATTGATTATTTGGAAAATATATAAAACCAATAAAGCAGGATAATTTTTTTATTAATTAGGTTTATATTATAAACTAGTTTATATTTGTGAAAAAAAGATGACAAATTCGAATCAGATCAAAATTATTAATGATATGATTAGTAAGACTAGGACTAATCTAAAGCCTTTAAGTTTTAATTTAATTTTCTGGGGGATATTTATAAACATAATGAGTTTGATTCACTATGTTTTCCCAGCATTTATTCAACAAACATATTATTCTGCAGGAATATATTGGATAATTCTACCTATGATAGGAATGATTTATATGACTCGTTGGAATATAAAAAAATATTCAGAGATAGGATATTCAACTACATTAAGTAGAGTGATTAAGATTGTATGGGGAGTGTTTGGCTTTGGTTGGTTAATGATAACAGCTTTTTCTCTATATAAAGGAATTAATCCAGTTCCAGATATTTTATTTCTCCTAGGTCTTGTAATTGTTATGACTGGAATGATAATTAAATTTAAGCCTTTAACAATAGGGGGTATGGTACTCTTTGTTTTCATTTTCTCTTTGAATCAAAATCCAGATCAAAATTTTTTAATAGTAAATATGATTGGGGTAACCCTTGGATTATTGATCCCTGGAATTATGCTATATAGAATGAAAACTGATGAATAAAGATCTTGAGAAGCTACTTTTTAATCCGATTCGATTAAAGATTCTTTCGTTCTTATTTTCAGTTGAAAGTGCAAGCTTTAAAAAATTAATGGAAGTTTCAGATGCAACTAAGGGTAATATTAGTGTTCAAATAAAAAAGCTGGAAGACGCAGGGTGTTTAAAGATTAAAAAGAAATTTGAAGGTAATTATCCTTTGACTTCATGTTTTATAACCTCAAAAGGAAGAAAATCTTTTGAACTTTTTTTCATATCGTTAAAATCATATGAAACAAATAAAAATGAAAAATAAATTGTATAATAAAAAATTTATATAGTACTTTGTATTACATAGTACTTAATATTTTTTGGTACTTTAAACAAACTTTACGCTTATATATCGTTCTAATATTTAGAATTTAGGTAATTTTGCAAAATATATGATAGAAATTAAAAATTTACATAAGTCCTACGAGATGGGATCTTCATCTTTACATGTTCTAAAGGGAATCGATTTTTCAGTTGCTGATGGTGAACTTGTTGCTATAATGGGATCTTCAGGTTCGGGTAAATCAACACTACTAAATATTTTAGGTATGCTTGATAATTCCGATCAGGGAACTTATGATCTTGATAAAATCCGTATTGCTAATATGGACGAAAAAAAAGCGGCTAATTATAGAAATAAATTTTTAGGCTTTGTTTTTCAATCTTTTAATTTGATAAATTATAAAAATGCACTAGAAAATGTAGCCCTTCCATTATATTATCAGGGTATTTCAAGAAAAGAAAGACAAGTAATTGCGCTGAATTATCTAGGTAAAGTTGGTCTCAAAGATTGGTCTAGTCACTTACCAAGTGAACTTTCTGGTGGTCAAAAACAAAGAGTTGCCATAGCTAGAGCATTAGCATCAAATCCTAAAGTTTTACTTGCTGATGAACCAACTGGTGCACTAGATTCAAAGACTTCAATGGAAGTGATGGCCTTAATTCAAAAAATAAATAATGAAGGTAAAACTATATTAGTGGTAACTCATGAACAAGATATTGCAGAAATGTGTAAAAGGATAGTCCGTTTAAAGGATGGAGTTATTGTAGAAGATAAAAAAGTAAAGCAAAATATTATCAAGAATGTTTAACATAGAGCGTTGGAAAGAAATATTTCAGTCAATTCAAAAGAATAAGCTTAGGACTGCTCTTTCTGGTATGACAGTTTCTCTTGGTATACTAATCTTTATTATTCTTTTTGGTCTTGGTGAAGGATTAAAAAACTCTTACAGTGATTTATTTCTAAATAACGCTAATAATGTTATATATATATATCCAGGAAAAACTACAAAACCATATGGTGGATTTAAAACGAATAGACGTATTGAATTAAAAAATGCAGATATAGATGCACTAAAACAAGAATTTTCAAGTTCTATTGAATATGTTAACCCAAGTTTATTTGTAAGTGAACCTATCTCTTATGGACTAGAATCTTTTACTTTTGAAATATCGGCAGTATCGCCTTCAAATCAATTAATTGAAAAGCATGTTTTGATGAAAGGAAGATATATTAATGAGAAGGATATTAAAGAAAAAAATAAAGTCGTAACAATAGGAAGATTAGTTGCAAGAGATATTTTTAAAGGAGATGATCCTATTGGTAAATTTATTAATCTTGGATCAAGATCATTCAAAATAGTAGGAGTTTTTCAAGATACTAGTGGAGATACTGAAGAAAATAAACTTATTATTCCTTACACAACAAGACAGCAAATCTTAAAGGGAACAGATGTGGTTGGTACAGTTGGAATTACTTTTGATCAAAGTTGGTCAGGATCCCAAGCAGTTAAACTATCTGACAATATTAAATCTTTCTTGAAAAAAAGAAAATCAGTTGATCCAACTGACCCTAGTGGAATTAGAATTAGAAATGTAGCAGATGAGATTGATAGATCTCTTCAGTTTGCAAATGCACTACAAATAATTGTAACATTTGTTGGAATTGGTACATTAATAGCAGGAATAATAGGAATATCAAATATTATGGTATTTATTGTTAAGGAGAGAACGAAGGAATTAGGTATTAGAAAAGCATTAGGTGCTGAACCAAATGAAATAATAAAGATGATTTTAACTGAATCAATTTTTATTACAGCAATTTCAGGTTTTTTAGGGATGGTAGTAGGTATTATAATCTTAAATTCCCTTGATTCTTCTGCTCTTCAAGAATACTTTATAACAAGAGCTGGTGTTGATTTAAATATTGCATTTTCAGCAACAATAATATTGATAATATTTGGCGTAATTGCAGGATATATTCCAGCTAAAAGAGCAGCTCAAATTAAACCTATTGTAGCATTAAGAGATGAGTAGTTTAAAAAAAATATTTGATAGAGATACGTGGGATGAAATTTTTGAATCTATTTCAAAAAACAAAACTAGGACTATAATTACAACTATTGGAGTTTTCTGGGGTATATTCATATATATAGCTTTGGCTGGATCCGCAACAGGTCTTGAAAATGGTTTTGATGATGCTTTTAGTGGGTTAAGTAAAAACTCCATGGGAGTTTGGGCACAAAGAACTTCTATTCCATATAAAGGTTTTGAGGAAGGAAGACAACCCCTATTTAGATTAAATGATGTTGACAAATTAAAGAGTAGAATACCCGAAATTGAATATATTTCACCAGGTCTTCAAGCTGGGGCTTTTTCTGGTGCAGCTCCATTAGTAACAAGGGGTACTAGATCTGATAACTTTAATGTTTTTGGTAATTTTCCAGTATATGCTAAAATTTCAGTTATTAAAATATTTGATGGTGGAAGATATATTAATGAAGAGGATATTAAATACGAAAGAAAAGTAGCTGTTATCGGTGAAGGAACACAAGAAAGGCTATTTACTGAGGGTGAAGATCCACTTGGAAAATATATTGAAATTAATAATGTAAACTTTAAAGTAGTGGGAGTTACAAAATTTTCACAAGGAAGTGGATTTGGTTCAGATTCTGATATAACTATTCCTTATACTACTTTCGCTAAATTATACAATAGGGGTGATCGATATGGATTTATGTTTATAGCTGGATATGATTATGTAAATCCAAATTATTTAGAAGAGACAGTAATGTCAAATTTAAAAGTATTAAAAACTGTATCCCCAGAAGATGATAGGGCTTTTGGATCCTTTAATATTGGTTCATTATTTGAAAGTATTATAAAATTTACAAAAGGAATGGTTTTCTTATCTCTTGTTGTTGGAATAGCTACAATTTTTGCTGGTGTTATTGGAATTGGTAATATAATGCTAATTGCAGTTAAGGAGAGAACTAATGAGTTAGGTATAAGAAGAGCACTAGGTGCCACTCCTGGAGAAGTAAAAGTTCAAATTGTATTAGAATCAGTTTTTTTAACAATTCTAGCAGGGATAATAGGGATAATTGTTGGAGCCTTTTTACTTTTTGTTATAAATATAGGTACTTCAGGTTTGGAGGATTTTCCCTTTACAAATCCAACTGTTCCTTTAGCTATAGTATTTGGTGCATTTATAACCATGGTGACTTTAGGAACACTTATTGGACTAATTCCAGCTGAGAGAGCTGTAAGTATTAAGCCTATTGAGGCTTTAAGAGAAGAGTAATTAATTAAAATAAAAAAAATGAAATTTAAAAATATCGGAATTATAGTATTAATCTTAGGTCTTTTATTTGCTATTGCCTATTTCGTAAGAACAAATAGTACATCAGCTGTTCAATATGACACAACTACTGCATTTACCTCAAGTATTCAGAAAACATCTGTTGTGACAGGTACAGTTATTCCTGAGGATGAGGTTGAAATTAAACCTCAATTAAATGGAATAATTTCAGAAATAATGGTAGAAGAAGGTGACTTGGTTAATAATGGTGATTTGATTGCAATAATTAAAGTAGTTCCGGATGAGAGATCTGTTTATGGAGCTCAATCTCAAGTTAAATCTGCGGAATTAAATGTTAATAATGCTGAGAGACAGATGCAAAGAGCTGAAGAATTATTTTCAAAGCAAATAATTTCTCAACAAGAATATGAAGATGCAGAGTTAAGATTCAATACTGCAAAAGAAAACTTACAAGCAGCTCAAAATGATTTAGAAATTATTAGAAAGGGATCTGTCTCGGGCTCATCTACTGCTAATACAAATATTAGAGCTACTATTACTGGAACTATTCTTGAAATTCCTATTAAATTAGGTGATCAAGTAATTGCAGCCAATAGCTTTAATTCTGGATCAACAGTTGCGATAATTGCTGATTTAAATAAGATGATTTTTGAGGGACAAGTTGATGAAGCTGAAGTTGGAAAATTAGAGGTAGGACAGGGCTTAAGTGTTAGTATGGCTGCTATTCCTGACAAAGAATTTCAGGCAAAGTTAAAATTTGTTGCTCCTAAAGGGACTGAAGCTGGTGGAGCAGTTCAATTTAAAATTGAGGCTGACCTTATTCTGGATGAAAATACATTTATAAGAGCTGGATACAGTGCAAATGGAACTCTTGTGGTTGATAATAAACAAGATATAATGGTTATTGCTGAGGCTCTTTTACAGTTTGATAGAAGAACTTCCTTGCCATATGTTGAAGTAGAGACTTCTTCTCAAAATTTTGAAAGAAGAGATATAACTATTGGATTATCAGATGGAATAAAAGTTGAGATTTTAGATGGGCTAGATATGACAGATAAAATTAAAATTTGGAATAAAACAGAACCGATAAAGATTGAGCCTGAAGAATCAGCATTTGATCAATTTAGAGATGATGACTAAAAAAAAAAAAATGATAAAAAAATATATTCTATTAACTCTTTTTTCTTCGACACTTGCTTATTCTCAATCAAGTGAAAACATCTTAACTATTCCGGATGCTGTTGAGATGGCAATAGAAAAAAATATAAGTATTAAACAATCAGAGTTAAACTTACTTAATTCTGAAATAAGTAAATCTGACGCTATTGGAAATTTCCTTCCAAGAGTTTCAGCATCAGCTAATCACCAATGGAACATTGGTAGAGGGATAAATATTACCACAAATGTAATTGAGGATATTACTACTTCATTTTCATCTATAAGTGCAGGTGTTGGTTTGGATGTCTATAATGGCTTTAGAAATGTATATCAACTTCATAGAGCTAATCTTGAAATTCTTTCTTCACAGTTTCAACTTGATGATATGAAAGATGATATTAAGCTTTTAGTAGCAAACTCCTATTTGCAAATTATGTTTAATAGTGAAATACTTAAAGTTCAAAAATCACAACTTGAAATTACTAAGCTAGAATTTGAAAGAACTAAAGATTTAATTGAAAGTGGAACATTTTCACCAAGACAAATTTTTGAAATTGAAGCAAATCTAGCATCT
>Ga0213868_10000734_pt1 | contig 31625 bp, 31 predicted proteins | sample PICome_9_FD_160087 | JGI IMG/M metagenome (GOLD analysis project Ga0213868, IMG submission 160087) | Coastal seawater microbial communities near Pivers Island, North Carolina, United States - PICO127 | ecosystem: Environmental > Aquatic > Marine > Coastal | place: USA: North Carolina... | reverse complement strand
CCAGCTTCCAGCTTATCCAGCTCTCGGCGATTAAGCAGCAACTTGCGCGAGCGGATCGGTTCAGTGACATAGTGAGTCGAGGCGGTTGCCAGGGGCGTGATATTGGTGCCGATCAGCCAGGCTTCGCCATTCTGCAGCAACACATAGGTGTCCGTCAGATTGACCTTGCCCTCGCGTAAGCTTTTTACTTCCCAACCCATCAGGGCAATGCCCGCCTCAAATTTCTGCTCGAGAAAATAGTTATGCTTCGCCTTCTTGTTGAGAGCGATAGTGCTGGATTGAACTTTAGGTTTCTTTTTTGTCATAACTCGCGATTATACGTCTGCTGGTCTATTTATCATAACCAAATGCGCACTCAATGGTGGCTATTTAATTAGGATCACCTTGGCGATAGCGTTACAATTCATCATCATTTTTTGGGGTAGTTTATGGGCTTACAGCAAAAAGGCATGCACGGAACTTGGGCTAGTCGCTGGACCTTTATTATGGCGGCCACCGGTTCTGCGGTGGGCCTGGGCAATATGTGGAAGTTTCCCTATGTTGCCGGCAGCAATGGTGGCGGTGCATTTGTGCTCGCCTACATAGCCTGCATCTTGTTAATCGGTGTTCCGGTGATGATGGCGGAAGTGGCTATTGGTCGTCGTGGTCGCCAGAGCCCAATCAATTCTATGCGCGATATGGTCGCTGAAAGTGGTGCCCACTCGGCCTGGCGCCATATAGGCTGGCTCGGTGTTGTGGCTGGCATGCTGATTATTTCGTTCTATGCGGTGATCGCCGGTTGGGCGCTGGATTATATTTTTGCTATGGCCTCTGGCGAGTTGCGCGGTGCCGCAGGTGAAGTAGCTGCCGGTGTTTTTGGCAAGCTATTAGCCGACCCGGCGCGACTGATATTCTGGCAGACCTTATTTCTAATGCTCTGCGTCGGCGTCGTTGTGGGCGGCGTCAAAAAAGGCTTAGGTGTTGCGGTGGAAATTTTAATGCCGCTGCTGTTTATTATGCTGCTGATACTGCTCGGCTTTAGCTTCTTTCGCGGTAACTTTCAGGCCGGTTGGGATTTCCTCTTTACCTTCGACCTTGCTGCACTGACTGGCCGTGGAGTGCTCGAGGCTATGGGTCAGGCGTTCTTTACGCTGAGTATAGGTATGGGGGCGATCATGGCCTATGGCGCCTATATGCCGCAGAATGCCAATATAGGTAAAACCATTTTAACCGTCGCCTTCTTCGACAGCATGACGGCAATTATTTCAGGTTTGATTATTTTCTCCATTGTCTTTGCGACCCCCGGCGTTGAACCCAGCGCTGGTCCCGGCCTGATGTTTATAAGTCTGCCAGTAGCCTTCGGCAATATGCCTGGGGGCTTATTGATCGGCTCGGTGTTTTTTGTGCTGGTGACCATCGCCGCTTGGAGCTCTGCTATTTCACTCCTTGAGCCCGCAGTTGCCTGGTTAATTGAAGCGAAGAATATGAATCGAATTCAGGCCAATTCCCTGATCGCTGGCGGCACTTGGTTGTTGGGTTTGGGCAGCGTGTTCTCATTTAATATCTGGGCCGATTCAACTGTTGCTGGATTTACCTTCTTCGACTTCTTAGATTTTCTTACCTCCAATGTGATGTTGCCCCTGTCGGGACTCTTGATTGCGCTGTTTGTTGGCTATGTGATGAAAGATGAATTTGTCGATGATGAAATGCAGGGCACCTCGCCCTGGGTTATGCAGTGCTGGCGTTTGATGTTGAGATATGTGGCACCAGTGGCTATAGCGGCGGTGTTTGTTATGGGTATCTATGACAAGTTCTTCGCTTAAGATGAGGTTGCTGTGAATAAGGTTCAGCGTTCGGCACTGGTAATGTACTCGGATCAGGCAATGTTTGATCTGGTTAATGATGTGGCCAATTATCCGCAGTTTATGGATGGCTGTCAGAGTGCCGAGGTATTTGAGCACAGCGATGTGATGATGGTTGCGCGACTGGACTTGAAAAAGGCTGGAGTCAAAACCAGCTTTATGACGCGCAACAGGCTCAATTCGCCGACTACTATCGAAATGAGTCTTGAAGATGGGCCGTTCAAAACTCTGCGTGGTGTTTGGCATTTCAAAGCATTGACCCCAGAGGCCTGTAAAGTGAGCCTCGATTTGGAGTTTGAATTTAATAGTATGGCGATGGGTATGGCAGCATCGAAGCTGTTCTCGAATATGGCAAATAATCTTGTGGATTCGCTCTGTCGCCGAGCTGATCAAGTATATGGGAAGGCAAATGACGGACAGTAAGATGATTGTGGTGGAAGTGGTTTACGGACTGCCGGAGAAACAAAAGTTGATTCAGCTAAATGTGGCTGCTGGCACCACGGCACTGCAGGCCGTTGAGCAGTCTGGGATTGTGCAGGCTTTTCCGCAGATAGATCTGGAAACTTGCAAGATGGGTATTTTTTCTCAGGTATTGGGCACCAAGGGCCTGCCTGAGCCAAGTGAGTATCAGTTGCAGGAGCGTGACCGGGTGGAAATTTATCGACCGTTGATAGCTGACCCTAAAGAGGTGCGCCGCCGCCGTGCTGAGGAAGCCAAGCTCAAGAAAGAGCAGGCGGAGACTGATGGTAAAGCTGTCTAATTACAAGACTCTTGGCTGAAAGCTCTCCAGTCAAGAGCTCTCCAATCAAGAGCTCTCCAGTCAAGAGCTTGGCTCCGACCTCGTTAAACGCACGGGCCCTTCAAACTTGTCGAGGCTACTTAGCCTCGGGTTCTGCTGCAGCGCTGGGCAGATAGTCGCCAGTCATGCGCTCAAGTTTATCTTCCTGATCAAAGAAAATTGTCACCTGCTCTTGAGTCTCTTTGCCTGAGGGCGACTTGCGGCTGTAGAAATAATCCCAGCGCGCCTGATTAAAGGTGTCTGCTACCAGGGGGGTGCCGAGGACAAAGCGAACCTGAGATTTGGTCATTCCTGGACGCAGTTTATCAATCATCTCTTGATCAACAATATTGCCTTGCTGAATGGCTACTTTGTGTACCCCAGGGAATTTGATCCAGCTGCAGCCACTGGCTAAAAGCGTAAAACTTATTAAGCAAATCAGAACTATTCGCATTTGTGGGGTTCCCGTTGGTTGAGCGAACGGGGATAATACCCAAAGCGACCAGCATAGAGAAGGCCTAAGCATGAATCTGGAAGATCGAGAACTAAAAAAAGCCGGACTCAAGGTAACTTTACCTCGAGTAAAGATCTTGCAGATCCTCGAAAACTGCAGCGACCGTCATATGACTGCTGAAGATATCTATCAGGCGCTGCGGGATTCCGATGGCGATGTTGGCATTGCCACGGTCTATCGGGTACTCACCCAATTTGAGGCCGCCGGTCTAGTGGAGCGCCACAACTTCGATAATGGCCCGGCGATTTACGAGATTGATCGCGGTGAGCATCACGATCATATGGTCTGTACTGAGACTGGTAAAGTGATTGAATTCCACGATGCTGAAATCGAAGCTCTGCAAGAGCGTATTGCTGCAAACCAAGGTTATCAATTAGTTGGCCACAGCCTGGTGCTTTACGTAAAACCCAAGACGCCGTAACAGGTTCCTCTTATCGCGGTCGCTTTAACCGCGCTTAAATTTCCGTCACAAAAGAATTATAAAAATAATGACTGAAACTACTCTAAAACAAATCGAAAATTTCCTTAATGCCTGGGCTGACCTAATGTGGAGCACACCACTGGTGGTGCTTTTAGTCGGCGGTGGGCTGTTCTTTATGATACGTTCACGCCTGCAACCCTATCGCTATTTTGGCCATGCCATTGCATTGCTGCGCGGCAAGTACAGCGATCCCAACGATCCAGGGCATATTCCTCACTCACAGGCTCTCTCTACAGCACTCTCCGGAACTTTGGGGTTGGGTAATATTGCCGGTGTGGCGATTGCCATCAGCATCGGCGGCCCCGGTGCAGTGTTCTGGATGTGGGTCACTGCCATTGTCGGTGTGGCCACCAAGTTTTATACCGCATCACTGGCAGTGATGTACCGCGGTCACGACTCTCTCGGCACACTGCGGGGCGGACCCATGTACGTAATTATGGAAGGCATGGGCAAGCGCTGGTATCCACTGGCGGCACTGTTTGCCGTGGCCTGTCTAATAGGCGCGCTGCCGCTTTTTCAAGCCAACCAGTTTATTCAATTGCTCCGTGACAGTGTCGCTATCCCGGCCGGTTTGGCCACTAATGACAGCCATTTTGCCTTTGATTTTTTTGCCAGTCTCACCGTGGCGGTGTTGGTTACTATTGTTGTGGCGGGGCGAATTGAGCGCATTGGTCGCTTAACTGTGCGCCTGGTGCCGACAATGGTAATCCTCTATTTGGGTATGACGTCGGTGATTCTCTATACCTACATGGCTGATATACCGGCGGTGTTTTGGTTGATTATTACCGACGCCTTTACCGGTGAGGCAGCAGCCGGCGGATCTGTGGGTGCGGTGATTATGATAGGTGTGCGGCGCGGCGCTTTCTCCAATGAGGCGGGCATTGGCACAGAGTCTCTGGCCCATGGTGCGGCGAAAACCACAGAGCCGATTCGTGAGGGCATTGTCGCCATGGTCGGGCCGGTGGTCGATACGCTGCTGGTCTGTACCTGTACTGCATTGATTATTCTGTTGACCGGTGTCTGGCAGGCGGATTCTGATCTGGCAGGTGTCACCATGACAGCTCGCGCGATCGAACAGGTGTTTCCGCTAACCGGTATTTATCTGCTGTTGATCATGGTGGGTATGCTGAGCTTTAGCACCATGGTGAGCATGTGGTTCTATGGGGTGAAATGTGCCGGATTCTTGTTCGGTGCCGAGCGCGAGCACTATTACACGCCGGTCTATATCAGCCTGATTGTGGTGGGTGCTGTAGTGTCTATGGATATAGTCAATGGCCTGATTCTGGCGGCCTATGCCACCATGGCGATTCCAACGATGATCTCAACTCTGGTGTTGGCGCCAAAGGTCAATGCGGCGGCGAGAAAGTATTTTGCTGAACTGCGCGCCAGTAAGTAGAGCGGATTTTTTGATTCAAGCGTTGCCGTCAGATGACGGCAACGGGTTAGTTTTCTTAGAGCAGTTTTTCAATATCCGCAGCTATGTCTTTGGGTTTGCGGATCGGCGCATAGCGTTCTACCACCTGACCTTCGCGGTCGACTAAAAACTTGGTGAAGTTCCACTTAATCTTGCTGTTGAATATGCCGCCGGCCTGACTCTTTAGGTGGGTATAGAGGGCGTGCTGCTCACTGCCATTGACGTCGATCTTACCCATCACTGGAAAGCTAAGTCCAAAATTCATCTGGCAGAATTCTTGAACCTCGGCATTTGAGCCTGGTTCTTGACCACCAAACTGATTGCAGGGCAGTGCCAGTACGACGAAGTCCCGTGCACTGTATTGATCGTAGAGTTCCTGCAACTGAGTGTACTGAGGCGTAAAGCCGCACTTGCTGGCGGTATTGACGATCAGCAGCACTTTGCCGCGGTAGTCTTCCAGTGATACAGGGTTGCCGCTGCTGTCGGCTACGGTAAAGTCATAAATCGATTGGTTGTTCATGGCGTTGTGTTCTCGCGGTTTTATTTTTATTGTTTTCTTCTGCTTTACTCTTTACTCGCCAGCAGTCTATTTAAAGCAGTGCTCTGGTGCGGGAAAAGTCCCAGCACGAACAGCATTGCCATAGGCAGTGATTGCCTCTTGAATACTGGCTTCATCCTCAAGAAAGTTCTTCGAGAAGCGCGGCAGGCGCTGAGAGATGCCGAGCATATCGTGGAGCACTAATACCTGAGCGTCTGTGTCCGGCCCGGCGCCAATGCCGATAACTGGAATGGTGAGGGCGTCAGAGAGTTGCTTGCCCAGCGCCGAGGGCACGCATTCCACAACGATCAATTCTGCGCCGGCATCTTCCAGTGCCAAAGCATCGGCAATCATAAGCTCTGCAGCCTGATCTTCTTTACCCTGCACTTTGTAGCCGCCGAGCTTATGAACCGATTGCGGCGTCAGACCCACATGGCCGCAAACGGGAATGCCCCGCTGGCTGAGCAGATATACTGTATCCGCGAGCCAGGCGCCACCTTCTAGTTTGACCATCTGCGCGCCGGCCTGCATAAGAATGGCGGCATTATCCAGTGCCTGCATCTCTGTAGCATAGGACATAAACGGCATATCAGTTATCAGCAGGGCACGGTTGTTACCGCGCTTAACCGCTTCCGTGTGATAGGCCATATCGTCAATGGTCACAGGCAAGGTGCTGTCACAGCCCTGGATCACATTGCCGAGAGAGTCGCCCACTAGGACCACTTCAATGCCGGCATTCTCAATTAGCTTTGAGAAGGTGAAATCATAGGCGGTGATAACAGCGAACTTTTCCCCCGCGTCTTTCATTGCAGCAAGATTACTGATGGTTGTTGTCTTCATAGTCTTTTAGTCAGAGTCCTTTTTGCGTCTCAATAGCGCTTTAATAGCGTCAAGATGGCGAGATTATAGCGGTTTTACTGCAGCGGGTGAGGGTTGTAGTAATGCCGTCCAGAACTAACTTGCAGCATGTACTCAACAAGGTTTTGGTAGTCGCGCTCACTTTTTGCCAGGTTTATGGCTTCGGTATTGACGATGAGCAGCGGCGTGTCGTCGTAGTAATAGAAAAACTGCGTGTAGGCGTCATTCAGTTGCTGCAGATAGCTGAGCTCTATAGCCCGCTCGCTGGGTGCGCCGCGCAGCTTTACGCGATCGTAGAGTGTCTCGGTGGGTGCCTGAAGATAGACAACTAAGTCCGGCTTTGGCAGGTCGGTGATAATGTTGTCGTAGACCGTTTGATAGAGACGGTATTCGTCGTCATCCAAGGTTATCTTGGCAAACAGTGGATCCTTCTCAATCAGGAAGTCGGCAATGCGCACCTGCTGAAAAATATCCCCCTGACGCATCTCCTGGAGTTTGCGCATGCGCTGAAACAGGAAAAACAGCTGGGTGGGCAGGGCGTTGCTGCGGCGATCTTGGTAGAAGCGCTCGAGAAAGGGGTTCTCTTCGGCATCTTCAAGCAGTATTTCATAGTTGAACGAGTGCGCCAGGCGCTTCGCCAGCGTCGTTTTGCCTATGCCGATTGGGCCTTCTATAGCAATGTATTGTGGGATTGTGGCTGTAGCCAGATCGAGATTAAATTCGCTGAGAATTGTTTGTTCCACATTGCTCTCCAAAAGTCAGCGCACAGGCTATGAACGAATTTGTTGGCTGTTTACTCTTCGCCAGATGTTGTTTTGACAATACCTTGCTGGGAGCAGTTTGCCAATAGTTGAGCGACAGTTTCTCCGCTGGGTAGGGCTAACTGAGCATCGAGGTCCGCCAGAGGCACCAGGACAAATCCGCGCTCAACCATACGTGGGTGGGGAATTGTTAGGCGCTCGCTCTCTATTACAAAATTGTCATAGAGCAAAATATCCAGGTCCAGAGTCCGCGGACCCCAGTGAATGCTGCGCACCCGGTGTTGCTGTTGTTCTATAGCCTGCAGGGCATCGAGCAGATCCAGTGGCGAGAGATCGGTGCTGAGCTGTGCCGCGGCATTGATAAAGTCTGGCTGCTGTGGGCCAATAGGGGGTGTTTGATAGCGATTTGAAGTTGCCACAAGCTCTATGCGGGGATGTTGCGACAGTGCTGCAAGGGCGCTGTCTAGCTGGCTGTGAGGGCTGTCCATGTTGCTGCCCAGAGCAATATAGACAGTTGCCATTATTGCGCAGGGCCTGCTGTAGGCTTGGGGCTGTTGCGGCGACGACGACGTTTTTTCGGGCTGCGGTCAGTGGACATAACATCGTCAGCCATAGTCTGACGGCTTTCATTGTTAGCTTCCTGATAGGTAGTCCACCAAGCGCCTAGACCATCGAGGTCTTCGCCGGCCTGTTCGCGCAGTAGAACAAAATCATAGGCTGCTCGAAAACGCGGGTGCTCCACCAGGCGCTGGGCACGATTGCCGCCACGACGGCGCAGGTGCAACTGCAAGTCCCAGATCTCGCGCATGGGAATACTAAAGCGCTTGGGAATTGCGGTGACTGGAATCTGATTAAGAATAACCTCTCCCGCGGCTTTGCTCAGGGCATAAGGTGGCGAGTTGCCATTCTTCTCGAAATTGCTGGCGAGTCTCTGCACTGCGGGCCACAACAGGGCGGCATAGATAAAGGCGGGAGTAACACGCTGGGACGCTTGAATACGTTTGTCAGTATTGATCAGTGCCTGAGAAGCCAGTTTCATGGGCACGCCCTGACGGTCATTGAGCATAGGTCCTAATTGGGGAACTATGTAATCAAACAGGCCGTGTTCAACCAATATCTTGAAGGTGTCTAAACCCTGGCCACTCATAAACAGTTTCAGCGTCTCATCAAACAGTCGCGGTGGTGAAACCTGCTGCAGGTCGGCGGCGCGGTGCTTCATCGGATTTGCCGTAGCGGGTTCTATATCAAAACCGAGCTTGGCAGCAAAACGCGCGACGCGCAGTAGACGCACCGGATCTTCGCGAAAGCGGGTTTCCGGATCGCCGATAATACGAATAATTTTGGCATTCACATCATCTATGCCATTGGTGAAATCATGGATGCTGTTGGTGCTGGGATCGTAATAGAGTGCATTGACGGTGAGATCCCGACGTGACGCGTCCTCTTCCACAGTGCCAAAGACATTGTCTCTGGTGAGCATTCCCGAATCTGTCTGCTGGCGACGATTTTTGCTGGTCGTCTGGCTGCTATTAGATCGGAAAGTAGTGACTTCAATAATTTCGCGGCTGAACTGCACATGGACGATTTGAAAGCGGCGGCCAATAATCCTCGAGCGGCGGAACAATTCTTTAACTTCGTAGGGCTTGGCGCTGGTGGCCACATCAAAGTCTTTCGGTTTAAGGCCGATTAGAAGGTCGCGGACACAGCCACCTACAACATAGGCTTCAAACCCGGCCTTCTGTAAAACGTCGACGACTTTATACGCGTCGCGGTTGATCATATCCGCAGAAAGGCAGTGTTGACCGTCGCCAAAAATTTGCGGGCCAGAAGCACTTTTTGATGATTTATCTCGCTGGAAGAACTTACTTATGCGTTTCAGCATTAAGTGATTGCCGATTAGGTTGTTATTAGAACTATGAGTTTAACAGAGGAACCAACTCTACGGGAGACTAAAGCGACCTTTGATGGCAGTTAGTCGCTGTGCAGCTCATCGCCCTTTTTACGACTGATACCCAGTTTATTGCGTCGCTCCCAAAGGCTCTTACGGCTGATGCCGAGCTTCTTGGCGAGATCTGTCTCGCTCATATTTTCTTGGTTTTCGAGAACGAAGCGGGTGAAATAATCTTCCAGCGATAGGCCTGCGGGGGCGTCGTAATCCTGGGTGAGACTCTGATCAACTGAGCCTGCACTAATACGTTTTATACTTTGCGTAGGTCTGGGGGCTATTTCTCCAAGGCCGATAAGCTCAGTATCAATCGGTTCTCCTGGGGTGGCCATAATCACTGCCTGTTGCAATGTATTTTTTAACTGCCGCAGGTTGCCCGGCCACTGATAGTCCACCAGAGCCTGAGTGGCTTCTTCAGTTAGTCCCGAGCTGACATCGTCAAAGTGCACCAGAATTGCCTGAGCAATCGCAGGGATATCTGTGCTCCGTTGGCGCAGAGTGGGCATAGCTATGCTGACTACATCAATCTCATAGTAGAGATCTTTGCGAAATAGATTGGCTAGGCAGAGTTTTTCTAAATCCTGATCCGAGGAGCAGATAAAGCGACATTGACTAGTTTGCATTACTCTCAATAACAGCGCCTGCAGAGGGGCTGCCAATTCGGCGATATTATTCAGAAAAAGGGTTGTGCTTGAACTGCTGGCATCGAGCTGGCTGACAAACTCAGCCTCTTTGATGCCGGCGCAGTTAATGTTGATAAATCGTTGCCGAGTGGACTTTTTGCCGTTGTGGATAGCCAGTGCCAGAGCGGATTTACCGCAGCCAGTTTCACCCTGAATTAGGATTGGCAGATCGGAGGCTGCGACTTTGGGGATCACTCGGGTGATTTTTTTAATGGCTTCACTGGACCCCAGTAACGCTATATCACCTAATGTTTTCGCGGCTACAGCCCGGTGTTTCGATGCGCTGAGAATACGCCGCACTGACAGCAACATCTCTTCGTGATCAAAGGGTTTGGAAATGTAATCAACAGCGCCTTGACGCATGGTGTCGACTGCCGAGCGCAGGCTGGCATAACTGGTCATTATGAGTACGGGCACTGGATCGACAATCTTAATCAGATCAGTTCCCAGCTGGCCGGGAAGCCGCAGATCGCTGATGATCAGTGCGAAATTATTGAAGTCAAAATTTTCACTGGCGGCTTTGATGCTCACCGCGTCACTGACGTCATAGTCATGGCGCTCGAGCAACTTGCGCAGCGATTTGCGAATGATCTCTTCGTCTTCGACAATCAGAATCTGATCTCTGTGGGGCGCGTTGCTCATAGATGTTTTGTATGATCTCGGGAATAGGCCATATTGTTACCTTGAAGCACTGCTGACACAAGTAACTTAATGGCTCTTAATCCGGTTTAATTTTTATTGAGATCAAAGAGCAGTTCTGCAGTGGTGCCGCGATCACTATTTTTCGCCGGACTCGACAGGTTGATTTCTCCGCGGAGATTTTTTACTAGATTGAACACCATCCAAAGTCCCAAGCCAGTGCCCTCGCCAGGCTCTTTGGAGGTTATAAAGGGTTCGAATAGCTGATCCTTAATCGGCTCAGCAATACCGCTACCCTGATCGCTGATCATTATCCGCAGCTTCGATCCGTCGGTCTGGCAGCTGATTTCTATCGGGCTACCATCGGTGGTGGCGTCCCGGGCATTGGCCAACAGGTTGAGAAAAACCTGCACCAGCTGGCGGTGGTCGCTGATAATTTCTATATCGGCATCGATTAGGCAGAGAAACTGTTCTCTCTGCTGCTCTTTGGTCAGGCTGAGTATCTGGATGGCTTCTTCTGCAGCATCCACTACCGAAACGGGCTGGAGTTGATCATGGTAGGTTTGCTCGCCGCGAGAGAAATTGATCAGTGACTGCACGATCACACTGATGCGGTCGGTTTGCGAGAGAATGAGCTCAGCCGAGGTTTCAATTTCTGCAGCTTCAGTCTCGTGCTGTAAGTTCTGTGCGATGCAGGCAATTCCAGTGACCGGGTTGCCGATCTCATGGGCGACCCCAGCCGCCAGTCGTCCCACCGAGGCCAGGCGCTCATTGTTGATGTAGTTTTGAACTAACAACACTGACTTGGTCTGGTCTTCCACCAGTAGAATTAAATCGTCAGCAGGGCTTATGGCGGTGGATTTTTGCAGGCCAAACCATTGGGTTTTACCCGCCACTTCGAGCTCTAGGCTGTCCTTACTGGTTTCGCCTTCGAGTAAAAAAGTATTAATTGTCGACTGCCAGGGTTCGGGCAGGTCGCTGATCAGACTGCCTGCCACCATCTCGCTGTCTATGCCGGTGTAGCGGGCCATGGAACTATTCCATTTGATAATTTCGCCGCCCTGTCCCAGGGCAATGATACCAATTGGCAGATTGTCGAGAATTTCCCGGTGATGCATGCGCAGCTTATTCAATTCGCTGGCGATACCGGTGAGGCGATCCCCTTCAATGGCCAGTACAGATTCGATCAGATAAATATCGTCCGGCTCGGGGCGAGTCGGTGTCTCCAGGGGTAGCGCCTCTTCCATCATTTTATAGGCTGCTAACACGCCAAAGTTTAGGGTCAGAGAGGAGTAGAGACTGTCGCGGAGTTTGCGCAGTGCTGCAGGCCGGGTTTCACTGGGTTCGAGATCCAGGTTGTGCAGTGCTCGGTCAATCTCCACATCCGCTTCACTGCCGAGCAATTTGCGCAGGCTGACCCGCATCTGCTCAACGGAATTGTGGCTCAGCTGAACTCGAGCGGGGATATAGATATTGTCGACCATGCAGAGTCGGGCAAAGGATTGCTGTTCCTTGTCCATGGGACTCAGTATGGAGAAGATTGCGCAGAGAAACATATTCACCATCAGCGCTTCAAAGGCCCAGGTCTGCCAGTTTTCCATGCCAAAGACTAGCATCTTATCGGTTCCTGGCAGCTGCCAGCTCCAATCGCCAAATAGCATTGGCAGGGCCAGTGCTGCGAGCCATATAGAGACTCCGCCAATCAATCCGGCAATCACACCATTGCGATTGATTTTTGGCAGGTATATAGAAGCCAGCATGCCCGGTGTTAATTGCGCCAGCCCAGCAAATCCAACTAGATAGAGATCGGTGATACTGCGAGCTTTGATAATATGGCTGAGTAGCGCGGCGGCAATAATAAGCCCGGTTGAAATCCCCAGCAGGCGCAGATTAATCCAACGACTTAAGTGGGGCTGTTTATGCAGTGCTTTAGAGGGCAAGATGAAACTGTTGAGCACCATTTTAGCCAGCATGGTCGACATGTTGCACAGCAGGGCGATGGCTACCAGCACAATACTCGCGGCACCAAGTCCTGCTGCGATGGGGTGTTGGCTGAGCGCGGGGATGGCAAATAGGTAGTCTTGCAGAGGTGATGAGGATTGCATGGCAATACCAGACCACAGCAGTGGGAAGATGGTGATGCTCCCCAATAGCATCAACAGCGGGTAGGCCCAAGAGCTTACCCCAACCTGCTTGTCGGAAATATGTTCGGAAATAACAATGCTAAAGTTCACTGGTAGGGCGAAGCTGGCTGCGAGGAAAATAACAAATAGGCTGTAAGAGGAGTCCATGCGCTGGACTATTAAGCGCTGGCCGCTGCTGACGACCCATTGGTTCATTTCGCTGACCCCGCCAAAAATGGATTCGACCGAGACTAGGGCTGAGGTTGCCAGTGCCGCGAGCAGTAAAAAGCCGGCTGCAGCCATTACCCAGCGCAGACTGCGCGCCATGCCTTGATGAATCGCGCTCCAATTGATGATGATAATAATCGAGACAATAATCAGTCTAAAGAGCCATTTATCGCTCTCAAAGAGAAAGTCGTGAACCGATGACAGTGCTAGCAATTGGGCGAGAAACAGTGGCATGGTGACAATGATCAGGCTGCTGCAGGCAATCAACGCAATAGCTCGACCGCGAAAACGGAAGGTCAGAAAGTCCACCAAAGAGGCGAAGCGAATAATTTTATTGAGTCTGCGGATCGGATAAAAAATCAGCGGTGAAAAGAGAAACACCATGGTAAAGGCAAACAGCGCTAGTACCACGCTAAAGCCATAGCGGCCAGCCATTTCGATGGTACCAGTGGCTAGCAACGCCCCAGTGCCGGCAAACAGCGCCAGCACCAGAATCAGGTTTTGGCTTCGCGCGCCACCATAGACTGCAAGCAAATAGGCCCCCAGGGTACTGGCAATCAAGAAGCCAGTAGCGATAAGGGCTATATCAAGACTCATCGGATTTCCTGTGGCGCTGGATTATATATGCGGCGAAGACGATCAGTGCCCAGACTACAAAAGGTCTAAACCAGCTACTCTGAGGCTCTACGGCCCATCGCGATGCCAGGGGCACTGCGACACTGCTGAGAAAAATTAAAACCGCAACCAATCGGTAGTTAAGCATTTGCAAGCTCGTCGATAAGACATAAGGGGTAAGTTGACCGCGATGGTATGCAAGCTTGCCTGGCAAAGCAAACTGGGTCTTAGGTTAGGCTGCTTGCTGTGCTAGAGGGGCAGGGTGTTAGGCAGTCTCCGGTGCAGGGATCTCGGCGCTGTTGGGGATCTGTGCCAGTGCCCAATTGCTGATTGCCCAGCTGAGAATAGTTGCATGATCTTCGCGCCGCAATTCGTTCGGCGGGGCCTGTTGCAGCCACTGGAGAGCTAGCCAAAGGTTGCTTGACTCCTCTCCGGGCATTAGGGCAGGTGCATGATTTTGCTTACTCAGCTTTTGCCCTTGGCTATTAATCGCTAGAGGCAGGTGAGCATATTGCATTGCCGATATTTGTTTGACACTAGCACCCAAGCAGCGCTGAAGATAGAGCTGTCTAGGGGTTGAATCAAGTAGATCCGCACCGCGAATAATATGGCTGATATTTTGAAACTGATCGTCGACAGTGACTGCAAGTTGATAGGAGAACAGCCGGTCGCGCCGCTGGATAACAAAGTCGCCCACCTCGGTGGAGAGATTTTGTCGGTAATCACCCATGATCAAATCATCAAAGGCGATGATCGAATCACTGTTATGTTCAGGTAGTTTTAAGCGAATGGCGGAGTCGGAACCGACTTGGCGCTGGCGACAGCGATTGTCGTAAATACCGCCGAGCTCTGAGACCCTTTGACGATTACAGTCACAGCTGTAGCTCAAACCATCTAAATGCAACTGCGCCAGTGCTGCTTCATAGGCATCACTGCGCTGACTCTGATAGAGCAGATCGCCATCCCAGTGCAAACCATGGGATTCGAGTTGTTTAAGAATGATTGTGGTGGCGCCGGGAATTTCTCGGGGAGGATCACTATCTTCGATTCTAACTAACCACTGACCCTGGTGATGGCGTGCATCGAGGAAGCTGGCCAGAGCGCAGACTAGAGAGCCGAAATGGAGAGGCCCGGTGGGGGAGGGTGCAAAGCGGCCAATATAGGCTGAGGGGTTCATCATTTGACCAGATGCAGTTGGCTGACTATTGGCTGATAACTATATCGTAATTGGATAGCGCAATCAGTCAGCAACTGAGCCGACGGTTGTTTAGCCGCCGGTGATCTGTCTTTCTTTGATTTCATCTAGAGTTTTGCAGTCGACGCAGAGGTCGGCGGTAGGACGTGCTTCGAGCCGGCGAATACCAATATCGACGCCGCACTGGTCGCAGAAGCCGTAGTCGTCTTCTTCAACACGCACTAAAGTCTTGTCGATTTTCTTGATCAGCTTGCGCTCGCGATCACGGGTGCGCAGTTCAAGACTGAACTCTTCTTCTTGAGTGGCGCGGTCAGCAGGATCAGGGAAGTTGGCTGCTTCATCTTTCATATGCATAACAGTGCGATCAACTTCTTCCATCAACTCACGGCGCCATGCCTTGAGGATGTTTTTGAAGTGCTCGCGCTGTTTTTCATTCATATACTCTTCGTTTTTGATCTCTACATAAGGAGAGAGACCATGAAGGGTTGCAGATCCAGCGGGAACTGCTTTAGCTTTTGATTTTGCTGTTGCCATCTCTAACGTCCACGGTTAAATTTTCCGACCCTAAGATACAGGACGTGCGTTTATAGAGATTTTGGGCCAATTTTTCAAGTGAAATTTTCCTTTGGCTGTTATAAAACGCTTTTTATCTGCATCGGAGGTCAATTAAGCGCCACATTGGTGCGCAGGGTCTGTAATCGGTTGCTTTTAACGCCATTATTACAGGGACTAAATTTTTTTATACCTTCTATTCATAACATAAACCGTTAACATTGCCACTTTAAGACAGAAAAATAATGATCCCATGCATATAACCCCCGCGCTGCGCTGCGGCACCTTTATCAAGCGCTATAAACGCTTCTTTACCGACATCTACACCGCTGATGGCGATCTGATTACTGTGCACTGCCCGAATACAGGATCGATGAAAAATTGTCAGGTGGAGGGCTCGCCCTGTTGGTACTCACTGTCGGATAATCCAAAACGAAAATTGGCCGGCACCCTGGAAATTGTTACCACTGCCTTTGGCAATTTAGCGGGTGTAAATACTGGTCGGCCCAATCATCTGGTGCGAGAGGCAATTGAGAATGAGCTGATTCCCGAGTTGCGCGGTTACGCCAGTCTGCGCACTGAAGTTCGCTACGGTGAGGAGAAGAGCCGTATCGATCTATTGCTTGAGAGCGGGGATGATGACGTCAGCGAGCCTGGGAGTAACAGCGGTTGTTGCTATGTGGAAGTCAAAAACGTCACTCTAGATTGTGGTGACAGACATGCCCAATTTCCCGATTCCGTCACCACCCGCGGCAGCAAACATCTACGCGAGCTGGTGACTATGGTGGCTGAGGGTCATAGGGCGGTGTTGTTTTTCTGTGTGCAGTTGAGCGGAGTTGAAGCGGTTTCGGTGGCCGCACATATAGATCCGGTTTATGCCGAGACCTTAACCGCGGCGATTGCCGCTGGGGTCGAGGTGATTGTCTGGCAAGCGGATATGACCAGCAGCTGCATTAGTTTACAGCGGCCCTTGACGCTGGCGCTCTAGTCGAGATCCCGCAGCGCCGCTTCGCGCAAGTTAATCAGCCGGGCAGGTAGAGGCTGGTTAGCGGAAATAAAATATTGATCACCGTTCTGCTTTAAAGCTATCGGAGTAAGGTGGTCGCCGACACAGGGCCCACCAATGCATTCGCCGCTATTAATTTGAAACAGTGCGCCGTGGGCGGAGCACTGCAATAGCGCGCCATCCAAGTCGAGAAACTTCCCCGGCATCCAGTTCAGTGGAATACCCATATGCGGGCAGCTATTCCAGTAGGCGTAGAGTTGGTTGTCCTGGCGAATGGCAAAGAGCTTGCGCTCATCAATCTCTAGTTCAATGCTCTGTAAATCTGCGAGGTCGCTGAGTTGACAGAGGAAATAATCTCGCTCAACCAACTGTTGATTACTATTGTCCAAAGCGCAGTGCCTCGATTCGTTCTTCTAATGGGGGGTGAGTCATAAATAGTCGCGAGGATCGCTGTTTCCAGCCGGAGGAGATACCAAAGGCAGTCATGGTGTCGGGCATCTGATTTTCAACCTGAGCGGCGGTCTCTTGCTGCAGTCTTTGCAGTGCTTTGATCATGGCGCCGCGACCTGCCAGAGAAGCACCTGCGGCGTCGGCATAAAACTCACGGCGGCGTGAAAACCACATCACTATAGTAGAGGCGAGAATACCGAGGAATATCTCCGCAATAATAGTGGTTATCCAATAGCCCAAACCCAAACCGCGCTGGTTTTTCAGCACCACGCGGTCGACGAAAAAACCGATCAGGCGGGCAAAGAACATGACAAAGGTATTCACCACACCCTGCACCAAGCTCAGGGTAATCATATCGCCATTGGCCACATGGCCGATTTCATGGGCCAGCACCGCCTTAGCCTCGTCGCGATCAAAGCGGGCCAGCAGTCCGGCACTAACAGCCACTAGGGCCTTGTTTCGATTCCAGCCGGTGGCGAAGGCATTTGATTGCTGAGCGGGGAATATTCCCACTTCAGGCATACCTATGCCCGCTTTCTTGGCCAGTTCTGCCACGGTGCTTACCAACCAGCGCTCTTGCTCATTGGCGGGTTGCTGGATAATTTTTGTCTTGGTCGTCATCTTGGCCATAAATTTGGACAGTAACAGCGAGACAAAAGAGCCGATAAAGCCAAACACCGCGCAGAATATCAACAGCGAGGTTAAATTGAGATCGACACCATTATCCGCGAGTATGCTGTTGACCCCGAGCAAGCTCAGGGAGATGCTGGCGACAATAATAATTGCCAGGTTGGTCAGTAAAAACAAACCTATCCTTAACACGTAAATACCTCTTTAGATGGTTGATACTCGAAATCGATATGACTTTATAATTGAGGCCAAAGACCCAAATTTCAATGACACCCAATATTTTATGCCAAAGTGCATGAACAAAGTACCATCTTGAGGGGCAAATGCTCCTTTACTTATAGGTTACGGCGCAGGTATAAACACTGCTATGCAGGATTATATGAAAATAGACCCAGACCGCCTAACCGGCAGCACCCAGAGCCACCTAGTGGAATGGTCTGGCATGTTGGTGCACGGCGCCGTTGTTGAGTCTTTGAATCAGCTCTGCCAGCAAGCTGCTCAGGGCGGCTTTGATCTGCGTCTGTGCAGCAGCTTTCGCAGCTTTGATCGACAGTTAACAATTTGGAACCATAAACTCAGCGGATTGCGCCCGGTCTACGATGATAGCGGCGCACGTTTGGATTTGACCCAGCTGAGCGAATGGCAGCAGATTCAGTCTGTGATGCGCTGGTCCGCCTTGCCCGGAGCTTCTCGTCATCACTGGGGAACGGATTTTGATATTTATGATGCCGCCGCGGTGGATGTTGACTATCAGGTTCAGCTAGTGCCGGAAGAAGTTGAGGGTAGCGGTGTATTTGCGCCATTCCACGATTGGTTAGATAGCTCGGTTTTAGCGGCGGCTGATTTTTATCGCCCCTATGCACAGGATAGGGGCGGTATTGCCCCAGAGCGCTGGCATATCAGTTACAGGCCGGTAGCAGAATATTATGCTGCACAGCTCACCATTGAGGTCCTGGCTCAGCGACTCGCCAGTGCAGATATTATTTATAAAGAGACAGTGCTCGCCCATTTGGATGAGCTTTATCAACGTTATATTTGTGTTAAAAAGTAACTGTGAAAGCGCCAAGCGAATAATAGAAAAGGACAATAGATGATCGCCAACGATCCACTGTGGGACATAATTTGCGCTGAAGCGCGCCAGACCGCCTCTCAGGAACCTTTGATGAGCGGTTTTTTTGATGCCGCGATTCTGAGCCATGAGAGTTTGGCCCAGGCGCTATGCTTTAATTTGTCACAGCAGTTACACAGCTCGGTGATGTCCGCCGCTGCGGTCGCCGAGGTTTTGGCTGGGGCTATGGCAAGTGATGACGCAATCTGTGATGCAGCTCGCACAGATATACATGCTTGCTTCGATCGTGACCCTGCCTGCGACAACCATTTTATGCCTATACTTTATTTCAAGGGTTTTCAGGCGTTGCAGTTGCATAGGGTCGCCCACTGGTTATGGCTTCAAGGGCGCAACCATTTGGCGCTTTATCTGCAGAGCCAAATATCCGAAGTGTTTGCCGTAGATATTCATCCTGGTGCCCAAATTGGCAGTGGCATTATGATTGACCACGCCAGTGGGTTGGTGATCGGTGAAACCGCCATTGTCGGCAACGACGTGTCCATATTGCACTCGGTAACACTGGGCGGCAGTGGCTGCATTAAAGGCAGCCGTCACCCAACTATTGGCAATGGTGTGATGATTTCTGCAGGTGCCAAGATTCTCGGCAATGTGCTGGTCGGTGATGGCGTAAAAGTCGGTGCAGGTAGTTTGGTGCTTGAATCAGTGCCGCCCCATGTCACAGTGGCTGGTGTGCCAGCTAAAATTGTCGGCGCGCCGAGAGAGGCGGCTCCCGCTCTGGAGATGGATCAGTATCTCAGCGACGGTCCCTAAGGCAGGCTAAACTAATATAAAAAGGCAGTCGCGCTCGCACTGGAATCAGTGCACCAGAACTAGGAGGTTGAATAATGACCGACAAGGATTTGTCTAAAAGTCAGGTCGAAAGAAGCGCTGCAGCCGATCTCTTTGATTTGGTTTTTCGCGGTGAGATTGCTCCGGGCAATAGCGATGCAGAGGTTAAGCAACGGGTTGCTGTAAGTTTTAACTTAGATTCTGCGGCTGCAGATCAGCTGTTTTCAGGAGCTCAGGTTCGCCTTAAACGCGGCGTCGATAAACCCACCGCCGAACGTATTCTGCAGCGCTTAACCGATGCCGGGGCGATTGCCATGATAGTCCCCAGTTCAGTGCAGCCCGAGACTCAAGAATCCCTTGCTCAGGATCCTCTGTCCCTAGCACCCCTAGGCACCAATGTGTTGGATGACAATGAAGAGGTGAAGCGTGAAAAAGCCGCAACGAAAAAGCCTGTATTGCCTTCTCTGGATCATCTCAGTTTGGAACCGGTTGGAACCAGGATGGTTAAGGAGACTGAAGTACCGCCGATAAAGGCTCCAGACTTGGATACCTCTAAATTCTCACTCGAGTAGCCCAAAGAACGTTTATAAACAGATAGATGCCAGATGCTGAATCTGTTTTTCGAGCAGCATTTGACGCCCTTCAGGGAAACCCTGCAAGACAAAACAATTCTCTTTAAACGGCAGAAAGCGAGCAATCGACGATAGCTGTTCAATATCGAACTCTGCGGATTGCACAGCAATTGCACCTTTCTCAAGTTCATCGGTCAGACTGGCAGTGGCGCTTTTTAGCTTATCCAGACCTTCATGGTGACTGAACAGTGGCGCCGATGGCAGCTTATCACTGCACAGGGCCCAACAGATTTCTAGATCAATACCCAGTTCTTCCGAGAGTCGCTCAAGCACCTGTTGCAGCGAGTAAATGGCCATCAGGCAGACAAGTAAGTGCTGCTTCGACACCTGAGTCGAACGAATATAAAAGTTGATACTGCCACTGCCACCTTCGATGCGCTGCCCCGCGTAGAGCTCTAATGTTCGCAGTGTGCAGTAATCAATTTTTTCAAATAGCTGGGTTAGATTCTGACGGTTGAGTTGACTCTCGAGGCGGCGTCGATTTTTGATCGTCGCGGTAATCAATGAGCAGTAATAGCCGGTGTCCGAAAGCCCCTCATCACTGCTCTTTGATAGCAGTGGCTGCAGGCGCAGTTCTAGTGAAGCCATTTCGTCGTCTAGACTTTCAGAGCTGCCGGGCAGACGATTGGTCAGCATGCGCAGGCGTCGGGACAGTTGCTCGGCAAAGCGGAAGCAGCCATAGCTGCTAAGCAGGGTGAAAACCGCCCACAGCAGTAGCCAGTTACTGACCACCTGACTATGGCGCTGTTGGATTGCCTGACTGTCGACACTGATCAGGACCCTGCCGGCCTGAGTGTCCTGAAGGGCAATATTGCGACTGAAGCTGACAGCTTTAGAGTTCTCTGGGAAAGGTTTTTTACTCTGAGCTACTAGCTGACCGCCTATATCATAGACACTGGCATCGAGGATTATTTTATCTTCGGTAACATTCTGCAGGGCTACCTGAATACTGATGCTGTCGCCGTTAAATAGGGGACCGCGTACCAGTTCGACCAGTTGGTTGATAGTTAGGTCGCCTTTTTCTTGCAGGGCTTGTTGGCTCAACTGGCTGGCGTGGCTGGATAACAACGCCCAGCCGAAGAGACCGAGAGTCAGACAGGCGGACAGTGCCAGAGCGGGTATTTTTTTAGCCAGGGAGAATTGGCGATGCATCCCGAAGTCCTTGAAAAGTGCCTGATTGAAATTTATTTGCCGCGCATTCTATCCTATTGCTCAGGCTTTTATATAATAGCGCCCTTAAAATAACTATGGCCACAATCTGTGAAAGATATATTTCTGATAAATGTGTGGGGGCAAGACAAGCCAGGGGTCACTCGGGTTGTTACTGAGGTGTTGTCGACCTTCGAGGTCACCGTGCTCGATATTGGTCAGGCGGTGATTCACGACCAACTGAATTTGGGTATTCTCGCAGCAGTGCCGGCCAGTGACGATTCTGAGGCCTTAGCTAAGGCAGTACAGCGCAGTTTGCTGGCTCTCGAAATGCAGGTGATGTTCTCGCCAATCACTGAACAGCGTTATCAACGCTGGGTGGGGCAGCAGGGCAAGGCGCGTTACATAGTGACATTATTGGCGCGCAAAATTGAGCCTGAGCATTTGGCTGCCGTGGCCACAGTGACCAGCGAATACGATCTTAATATTGATAAAATTGTGCGCCTATCTGGGCGTATGGAACTCGGTGAGAGTGAGCAGCTGGGACGTGCCTGTGTGGAGTTCTCCGTCCGTGGCGAGCCCAAGGATGCGGTGCAGTTTAAGAGTGCACTGCTGGAGTTGGCCAGTCGCTACGATATTGATATTGCCTATCAGGAAGATAATATTTTCCGTCGCAACCGCCGTTTGGTGGTCTTTGACATGGATTCCACGCTGATCGATGCCGAGGTGATTGATGAGCTGGCCCACGAAGCCGGTGTCGGCGATCAGGTCGCCGCGATCACTGAGGCGGCGATGCAGGGAGAGATCGATTTTAAGGCCAGTTTTACTCAGCGTATGGCTCTGCTCAGGGGGCTGGACGCCAGCGTGCTGCAGTCGGTAGCGGAGCGACTGCGTTTAAATGAAGGTGCTGAGCACCTTATCTCTACACTGAAAAAACTCGGTTTTAAAACCGCCATTGTCTCCGGTGGTTTCACCTTTTTCGGCGAGTATCTGCAACAGCGTCTGGGGGTTGACTATGTCTATGCCAACCAGTTGGATATTGAAGATGGGCTAGTCACCGGTCGGGTGACGGGTGAAATTATTGACGGCCAGCGCAAGGCGGATTTGCTGCGTCAAATCGCCGAGCGGGAAGGTCTGATGTTGCAGCAGGTCATTGCAGTGGGTGATGGTGCCAATGATTTGCCAATGCTTAGCATTGCCGGGCTGGGTATAGCTTTTCGCGCCAAGCCTCTGGTCAAGGCCTCAGCCAAGCAGTCAATTTCCAATCTGGGTCTAGATGGCATTCTCTACCTGCTCGGCTACAGCGACAAAGATACGCTTATTCTCGACTGAAGCTCTTAGCCATAAGCTGGAAAAAATAAGCCTGTAAACAGAAGCTTATAAAATCAGGGCCCCTCTGAGAAATCGTAGTCCATGGTAAATGATGGCTTATTGATATAGTGGCCCTGAATATACTGCACACCCTGTTGCCAGAGTATGGGGATAATAGTGGCCGTCTCGACAAAGGGTACGATCACATCGACTCCGGTTCCGGTCATACCAGCCATAATTTTTTGGAACTGTTCTTTTCCTTGCGCCGCCCTTTCTTGAGCGGCTTTGTCTTGACCGGCATTGGCAAGCTTTTCAACAATCACGCGATCCACTTTAACGAAGTCAGCCTTAATCCGTTCCAAGGTTTTAAGCGGGTTGATAGCGAGGCCGAAGTTGCTGATGCCAACCTGTCCTCGAGCTTTCTTCATTTCCTCACAGAGCGCAGCGGCCTGATTTAGGTAGCGCACTGCATCGATCTCGCGGAATTGAAAAATGAGTGCATTGGCGGGTAGCTTTGAAGCGCTCAGGGCTTTTTGCAGCCAGGGTAAAAACTCGCTGTCGGCAAATGATTGGGCGCTGATATTGATAAATAGCTGGGTCTCAGGGTTGGTCTTGAGTTTCTCGGTCAGTGAGTTGAGCGCCTCGCCTATTACCCAGCGATCCACTTCAGCGGCAATCTCGGATTTAAACAGGTTGGTGATAAAGTCCTCGGGTATTTCTCTGGCCGGAATATCTTTTTTGATTCCCAGAATGACTTCGTAATATTCCTTGCCACTGCCGCCATCTATCAGCGCCACTATGGGTTGATAGCGAATCGAGAAGGCATCTTTGCTGAGCAGGTTTTTGGCAGTGATCACCACTGCTTCAGCTTTGGAAATATCGTCCGAGTGAATATCTGGAATGTAGAACTTGGCGCCATTGCCGAGACTATTGTCTTCTCGCAGTTGGGCTATAGCCTCCTCACTGCGCTCCAGACCACGCTCAACGGAGGGCACATTTTCATTTAGACCAGTAATACCAATTGACGTGGTCAAGGAGAAGGTTTCATCGTCTATGTCAAACACCTGCTGGCTGATCTGCGCGCAGATATCCGCTGCCAGATCCAGTGCTTTCTCTTCTGCGGTATCCGGCAGCACTATGACAAAACAGTTTTCTGAGATCCTGCCGCAGTCGAGATTGTGATCAAATAGCTGAACGATAAACATTACCAGTGAATGGGCTATTTTCTCCGCTTTGGCTATACCTAGGTCTTCTTTGAGCTGACTAAAGCGGTCTACCTGGATGTTCAGTAACATGCAGTCTTGACCACTCTGCACCGAACGACTGATGCCTCGACTAATCAATTCGTAGACTAGCTGGGGTTGTATGGCGCTGTATTCAGTGGTCTTTTGCTGCTCGCTGTGGTCCATGCTGGCATCAAACAATTTGTCTTTATTGATCGTGAACTGCAGGGCTGGTTCAGCATCATATTGGATCTGCTGGATCTGCAGAAATGCGTCAGTCTCTTTACCATCAGCGTCTACTATTTTGATCACGGCTTCGAAAGGCATAAGTTCATCGGAGCTTTGAAGAGGTACCATATAAGCCTTGAGTTTCTCTCGGTCCCTTGAGCCTATATTGTCGATAATCGGCATGCAGAGCATCTCATCGACATCGCTAAAGCCAAAGATATTGGCACAGGCGTCATTGCCATAGATATAGACACCCTCCTTGATAATCGCGATGGGAAAGCGTGAAATATCCATAAGATGCTGGGCGCGCTTTTCAGCGATAGACAGCTTGCGCTCCAGCTCTCGGGACTGGCGACGCTCATAGACGCTGCGCAATGAACGCTGCACAACCTTAATTAAATGTTGATCTTGATCTTCCACCACAACATCAACGGCACCAAGGCGCATACCTTCAATAACCTTTTTCGGGTTGTATTCCTGGCTGATTAAAATAACCGGCAGATCTCTCTCGGCTCGCCGGATGCGCTGAAAAATATTTTGCGTGGGAATTTTGCTGTAATCTTGGGCGGCTAGCAATAGATCCCAATTGCGTATGGAGATGGTTTTTTGTAGTTGTTCTTCATTGGTTGCCAGTTTGGCTTCGACGATAAAATCGGCGCTGCGTAAAATACTGATAAAACGGTTTGCTTCATCATTGGATTTGTCGACGATTAGAATATGTAGTGGTTCATCTGAACGCATAAAAATATTTCTTCCTTGGGGTTTTAATAAGTTCTAGCAAAAAGCTATTTTGAAATGCGATAAATGCTCTGTGGTTTCCAGTTCCTCTTCAAGAGTTGCATAGCTTTGCTGCAATGGTGTGACCACAAAAATCTTAGCGTTTTTAGTGTAGCGTAGGGGCGGGCACAACAATGTGACGCCTTCACTGAGATCTCGTTTTTGTGACAGCAATATAGCCTGCATAAACTGGTACTCAGAATCCGGGCCCCGGGGCCTGATGCGAATAGCGGCTGGTGCGCAGTGGCGGGCGGGAAATTGCACGCCGCAGTTACTGTAGAGAGAGGGGGTGATGTTTTTCCAGCGCACAATTCCCGCCATCCATTTATTTGCCTCCCGGGTGCGAACGGCGATCAGTTCTCCTGGCTGCAGCTGCACTTTTTTATCATTGAGTTCAATGCAGGCGCCATTGAGACTGACATTTTTGCGTAGCGCTTGTATCACTTTGAGTTTGCTGCATTTAGTCCCTGTGGGCATATAGATAACAGGGTCATCCGGATGGCTGTCGAGCTTTTCAAATGCTGTGCCCCAGACATCATCTACTCGTTTAATGCCGGGAATCTGATTGTTTTTTGTCGGCGGCTGTTGCCCACAGAGGCGCAGAAAATTATCGAAGCTATGGGTTTTAGACAGCATACAGATGGTTGCTGTAAAGCCCTGTGTTACTGAGAGTTGGGCTTGGTCCTTAATGTGAGTTTCGCGGCGCTTAAGCTTTTCTCCCCACTGTTTGATCAGGTCGCCGATAACTCGGCGTGACACTCGATCAGAAAATAAGGTGTCTGAGTTATCGCCGATAACACCTTTTAAAAAGCTCACCAAATGCGACGTGTCGAGAATGATATTGCCTGGGTGGCGATCAGCCTCATCAGCATAGACCGTGCCGTGATTTGTTGATGGATCTATGGAAAAAAGCCCCTTGGCATTGCCTTTGTGGAGCTCGGCGAGGGAGGACCAAAATTCCAGTTCACTGTAGACAAAGCGCAATTCGTAGTTGGAGAAATGATGGGGCCTGGTGCTACTAAAAAGTAGCAGTTTTATGTAGACCTTTTTGATTGAGCAATTGATGCCCAGATTGTCCGGAATGCCTTTGCTGGCAACCCCAAGCTGCTCGGCGAGTAAATAGAGGGCATGCAATTCGCGCCAATAAAAGCTTGGCTGCTGCAGATAGTGGCTGAGGCTATTAAGTTGAATCCTTGCTAGCAGGTGACAGGCGGCCAAAATACACTGAGCTAGATGAGCGCTTTTTTTTGTTTGCTTTGGGTTTGCTGGAAGCTCTTGCCCAAGCTGATAGATCACCAGCTTGTAGCCTTCAAAAAGACGTCTAACCAGTGACTGGCCGAGGGATATTGCCTTGGCTGTAGACTGATTGAGCTGATTCTGTAACAGGCCTTCGGTGGATCTGATCACCGCTGGATTGAGGCTGTCGAGGATAGCCATTTTTACATTGGGCGGGTTATCTGACCCTATAACCGATGGCAAGACCCGGTAGAGCGCCATGCAGTTGTTGGCATAGTTGGTCGGCGACAGGCTGTTAATAAACTGTTCAGCTGAGGTTGGGTCCTGTATTTGTCCATCGATATTTGTGACGAGGCTGTCTGCGATGGAGGGTTTTAAGATGCTCAGCAGGGCTGCAATGTTGTTGTTCGAAGCAGGGCTCATAAAAGTTAGCCTGAAAAACGTTGTCGGTGGATTTCAAAAAAGAGACGCTATTTGTTCTTTGATGCCTGTCTAAGTGTAGTCAACTTTTTCTTCTAGCCCGGCAATTCGCCTGCAGATCAATTTCAGCCAGTTAATAATTTTTCCGCTGGAGCTACAAACTGGTCAACTGCAGGGGAAGTTCGGGTATCATGACGGTCTTTTTAGACAATCGAGAACCTAAGACAATGTCAAACTACTCTACCAATGAATTTCGCTCCGGATTGAAGGTAATACTCGATGGAGACCCTTGTTCAATCTTGGATAATGAGCTGGTAAAGCCAGGAAAAGGCCAGGCATTTAACCGCGTTAAGTTACGCAATCTGAAGACTGGCCGGGTATTGGAAAAGACCTTTAAGTCTGGTGAGCAACTTGAGGCTGCTGACGTCATGGATACTGACATGCAGTATCTCTACAACGATGGCGACTTCTGGTGTTTTATGGAGCCAGATACCTTTGAGCAGCATCAGGCCACTGAGAATGCGGTAGGCGATGCGCTGATCTGGTTGAGTGAGCAGGATACCTGCGTAGTGACGCTTTTCAATGGTGTACCTCTGTCGGTAACACCGCCCAATCATGTTGAGCTGGAGATTGTTGAAACTGATCCAGGTCTGCGTGGTGATACCGCCCAGGGTGGCAGCAAACCGGCCAAGTTGGTCACTGGTGCCGTGGTAAAAGTGCCGCTGTTTTTGGATCAAGGTGAGATTATCCGTGTCGATACTCGCACCGGTGAATACCAGGGTCGCGTCAGCGCCAAATAAGGTCTTGAGTCAGCCCTTGAGTGTTAAGTGGAAGGCTTACATGGAAGGCTTATGGAACCTTTAAACCAATGGCAACCAGGCGCCAGTCTGATAACACTGCGTCAGCGCAGCCGGGTACTCTCAGAGCTGCGGGATTTTTTTCAGCAGCGTCAGGTGATGGAAGTCGATCTGCCGCTGCTGTCTAGGGCAACGGTCACCGACCTCAATATAGATAGTATCGAGGCGCGCAATGCCAATATTGCGGCCTATCTTCAAACCTCTCCCGAATATTTTATGAAGCGCCTGCTAGCCTCTGGCAGCGGTGATATCTACAGTCTCGGCAAAGCCTTTCGCGAAGCTGAGAGCGGTCGTCGTCACAACCCTGAATTTACCCTGCTGGAATGGTATCGCTGTGGTTGGGATGAGCACCAGCTGATGGATGAGGTGGCTGAGCTGATTACTACTTTTGCGCCAGAGATAGGGGTTCAACGATGCAGCTATGCAGATGTGTTTATCCAGCACTTGCAGGTCGATCCCCATCTTGTTGATTTAGTTGAGCTACAAAATTTGGCGGTTGAGGCAGGCTCTGAGGCCTGGGCCGATGAGACCCGCGCCAACTGTCTGGACCTATTATTTAGTGTTCTTATCGAGCCCCAGTTAGATGATGGTCTAGTGCTAGTCTATGACTATCCAGCCTGTCAGGCGGCCTTGGCGAAATGTGCTGAGGACAGCCAGGGGCGTCAGATTAGCCGACGTTTTGAGGGGTTTTTAAACCGTGTTGAGTTGGCCAATGGCTACTGCGAATTGACTGATGCTGTGGAGCAGGCCAGTCGTTTTGCCGAGGACCAGCGTCTGCGCAAGTTGTCTGGGAAGACTGCTGTGAATGCGGATCAGCGACTACTTGCGGCGATGGAATCCGGGCTTCCCGAATGTGCTGGTGTGGCTATGGGGGTGGATCGATTATTGATGCAGCTGCAGGGTGCCGATGCAATTGATCAGGTGATGCCTTTTAGTTGGGAGCGATGTTAGTCGCACTTAAAGTAATGATCCATAGCCTGAGAGGGCTCGTCACAGCGCGTATCACCCACCACGGCTGCTGGCACCCCAGCAACAACTGCATGGGCTGGCACGGCTTTTAAGACCACGCTGGATGCAGCGACCATGGCGCCCTCACCCACTTCGATATTGCCGAGTATTTTTGCTCCAGGACCCAGCAGCACGCCTTTGCGAATCTTTGGGTGACGATCCCCTGAGACTTTGCCGGTGCCGCCGAGGGTCACCGACTGCATAATCGATACACAATCTTCAATCACCGCAGTTTCACCAATCACCAGGCCAGTGCCGTGATCGATTAAAATGCCGCTACCAATAACCGCTGCTGGGTGGATATCCACAGCAAAGATCAGTGAAATCCTGTACTGCACCAGCAGTGCTAGTGATTGACGTTGTTCATTCCAAAGCTGATGCGCCACCCTATATGCCTGGAGCGCAAGAAAGCCTTTAAAGTACAAAAACGGCGTTAAATACAGGGTGCAGGCCGAGTCTCGATCAACGGTAGCGGCAATATCCGCTGCCACGGCATCAATAATTTCGCCTGTGGAAAATGCCCGTTCCATAAGCGTTCGCAACATGGCTTCTGGCACTTCATCGCTGGCCAGCTTGCTGGCCAGATAATAGCTCAGTGCACTGCCGAGACTGCTGTGGCCGATCACTGTGGCGTTAAAGAAGTTTGCCAGTGCGGGCTCATCAGTGGCTGCAGATTGTGCCTCGCGGCGTATTTTCTGCCAGACGCTGTCCGGCCCTTGGATGGAGGTTGAACTCGAGGCCATTTTGGATACTGTGATAGGTTTATTCATAGCGGCTATTCTGAGTCACCCTGCTGGATTATTCCAGCTTGTTCTCGCAATACTCCATATATCCACCTGTGCGGCACCTGCTTGCAGCAGAGCTCTGGCGACACTGTTTGCTGTGGCGCCAGTGGTCACCACGTCGTCCACCACAGCTACAGACAATCCAGTGAGATTTTGGGCCTCTGCGGTAAAAGCATTTTTAATACTGGTGAGGCGTTTTTTAGCGCTGAGTAAATGTTGCTCCTGCCCTTTTATCGTGCGGCTACAGAGGTCGTTGCGGATATCAATGGATATGCCGTGCTCTCGGCGCAGTTGACGAGCGATTAGGTTGCTGATGATGTGACTTTGATTAAAGCCGCGTTTGGTCATTTTTACCCAGTGCAGTGGCAGGGGAATAATCGTCTGTGGGCAGGGCAGTTGAGCCTGTTGATAGGTGGTTGCTATGCGCTCTGCCAGCAGGGTACTGAGCTGTTTGATCTCTGTTGTGTAGGGGTCGCTTTTGAGTCGCAGAATAATATTATCTACCGGCGCTTGATAGTGAAATGCGGAGATGCAGCGCCTGAAGGTTGGTGGTTTCAACTGACAGTTGGCGCATAGGGCAGCGCTGGCAAGGGGTACGGCGCAGCGTTGGCACTGAGTGGTAAGGCGAGGCAGTTCGGCAGTGCATGTATGGCAGAGGGCGCCGGCGGAATGTTGCAGCGGCGATAGGCAGAGGCTGCAACTGCTGGGCAAGAGGCTGTGTATGAGCCGATTGAAAAGGTTGTCGCTAGCTCGATTGAGCAGTGGTGGCACCGCAAACCTCCCTGTTTGCCTAATTGTTGCGGGGCGCCTTAAGTGCAGCGCCGCAGATAAATAATGTTAAGCGACGCTCTGAGTCGGATCCTTTTCGTCTTCAATATCAGCGGCAAATAGATCCGGTCCAGCATCGTTTTCTGCTTTGGCTTGCTCTGCCTCAGTAAGGCCGTAGTCCTCGCTTAAGATGCCGCCGGGAACACTAGGTGCATAATCTCGCGGAACTTCAATATCAGTGAGATCAATTAGCGGGTTGCCGTTAGAGTCGAGCAGGCCAAAATCACTGCCGCCGGATTTTAGTATTTGCCGCGCTACATCAGGGCTCGCCAGACGCATGGCCTTAGACGCCAGGTGCTCTTGGATCTGCTTATAGCTCTGAGCGATATTGCTGGTCAGGTGCGAGGCAGTAAGGAAGTGCTCGGTTACCTCTTGCTGATAGCGTTTTAATTCTTTTTCGCTGTCAGCAAGCTTTTGCTCTAGGTTGCGCACTGATTTATCGCCGCTATCTGCCTTTCTTGAGAATAGGTGGCCGACGGCAGCTCCGATCAAGAAAAATACTGCTGCAATCAAAATTACGCTTAAAGTTGTCAATGTGATCTCCCATGCTTAAATTGATGCCCGACTTAAGTGTCGCCAAAGGCGGTTGTTGAAGCAATGATTTATTGGTCAAAGCGGCAACTAATTTTCACTGATTGCAGTTTCAGCTATAGCTGTCGGCTGTATCCCCGTATTTATCGGTTGTCTTGGAGCGTCTTGCTGGTTAAAGTCTGCGTTTAAGCCACGATCCTACCATATTCAATGTTAACCCCAAAACAACGCTATCAAAATGATCTGGTTCGAGAGGGCTTTGTCGCGGATGCGGCACAGGCCCAGGCAGTTGAAAAGCTGGACCAGTTATGTGGCCGTTTGGTACAGCGCAATCAGCGTAAAAAGGGCGGTTTACTGGCGAAAATACTGCGTCCTGCTCTGACTCCTGAGAAGGGCCTCTATTTTTGGGGTGGTGTGGGTCGAGGTAAGACCTATTTGATGGACAGTTTTTACGAGAGTCTGCCTTTCGAGCACAAGATGCGGATTCACTTCCATCGCTTTATGCGCCGTGTGCACCAGGACTTAGATAATCTAAAAGGGCAGGCCAACCCTTTAGAGTTGGTTGCGGACTCCATAGCCAAAGAGACTCAGGTCGTCTGTTTTGATGAGTTCTTTGTCAGTGATATCACCGATGCGATGATTCTGGCACGGCTGTTAGAGGGCCTCTTTGACCGTGGTGTTACCTTGGTTGCTACGTCGAATATAGTGCCCGACCTACTCTACCGTGAAGGTTTGCAGCGGCAGCGATTTTTGCCGGCCATCGCGCTACTTAACTTGCACTGTGAAGTGGTCAATGTGGATGGCGGTCAGGATTACCGTCTGCGAGCACTAGAGCAGGCTGAACTCTACTACTCACCCTTGGGTGAGTTGGCGGATCAAGCCGTGGGGGCAACTTTTGACAGTTTGGTTGCTGTAGAGGGTGAGGTAAAGTTGGCGGTGGATTTGGATATTGAGGGTCGATTGATTCCCTCAATCAAGGTCGCCGAGGATATAGTCTGGTTTGAATTTGCGGCAATTTGCGAAGGTCCGCGCAGTCAAAATGATTATATTGAGCTGGCGAAAGAATTTCATTCGGTGATGATCAGTGGCGTGCCAATCTTTACGCCAGCCAATAATGATGCGGCGCGACGCTTTATCAATCTGGTTGACGAGTTCTATGATCGCAGTGTTAAGTTGGCTGTAACCGCCGCCGCGCCTCTCCATGAGCTCTATAGTGGTGGTCGTTTAGGATTTGAATTTCAGCGCACAGAGAGCAGATTATTAGAAATGCAGAGCCGCGAGTATTTGGCTCGACCACACCGTCCGTGAAGGGCCCAATAAAAAACTTACATTTTGATCGCATCGCCCCTTGTAATAGGTGCTGACGATCATTACAATTCGCACCCTTTTTTGGGATCCCCCAAAGCCAGGCAGGAATAGATGAAAACATATAGCGCAAAAATAGAAACAGTAGAACGTGATTGGTTTATCGTAGACGCCGAGGGTAAAACTC
>Ga0213868_10000733_pt1 | contig 31663 bp, 32 predicted proteins | sample PICome_9_FD_160087 | JGI IMG/M metagenome (GOLD analysis project Ga0213868, IMG submission 160087) | Coastal seawater microbial communities near Pivers Island, North Carolina, United States - PICO127 | ecosystem: Environmental > Aquatic > Marine > Coastal | place: USA: North Carolina... | reverse complement strand
AAGATATTGAAATTGAAGAAGCGCCTAATACTATGGACGAAATCCAAAAAGAAGTTGTTGAAAATAATAAAAAAGAATTGGAACAAGAAAAGGATAAACAAGAATATGATTTAAAAAAAAAAAAAATAGATTTGGAAAAGTCTCAGCAAGAAAAAAATGATAAGATGGTTTCAGAACAAATGAACGAACAGAAGAAACGAAGAGAAATAGAAACGTTACAAAACATTTTGAAGGAACGAAAGAATTATAGTCAACATATCATCAATAAGACTGAAAATCGCTTAGCTGAACTATTATTTAACAATGACGAAACAAAAGAAACGTTCGTATCAAAGAAATGTATGGGGTGTGAAAATACAACATTGAATAAAATAGAAACTTTTGCTAATCTAATGCCGAAATTAACACGAGTATAATGTATTTTTTAGTTATTTGATTTGCGAATAAAATAAGATATAATTAAAATATATATATTCTGATTATAATTATAAAATGGCAACAACTCCATATAATATTCATGAACTTAAAATACTCATACGTTCCAATATATTGAAAAATAATGACACTGAATATGATAAGTTTGAATTTACAAAAGATAACCTATATTTACAAGACCAGAAACAGTTTAATAAGACTCTTAATACATATCCTTATTTTACTTATCAGTTTGAGTATCCGCGAGATAAATTATTATCATTAAGCATGCGAAAACGTATTGAATTTTTTTTCAATTTAGACCAATTTGTATTGTTTTTAGCTACATATGGTAGTAAACTGGATAAATCTGAAGATAGCAGATTACAAGTATCAAACAATAACGTTATGGTCATGTTAGAGCTATTATTTCCAACTCAATTTCCAATTCATAATGACATTAAAGATTCATATAATTATTACATTAATGGAAATCGTGGAATAAGCAACCAAATGTTATCTATGATAACCCATCCATTTGAAAGAAAATACTCTTATATAAAACATAATGGAAAAGTATATACAACTCGTAGAGTAATATGGGTAAATGATATGCTGAATCATAGTATTTATAATAAGTTAATTAACTTGTATATTACAAGAAAAAAACAAGGACAACATTCTAAATCTTACCTCAATTTAACAAATGAAATAGATAATATTATAAGGTCTATTGATAATAAATCAAATTCTTCAACATCTTATACTTCAATTAATAAAAAATTTCAGGATAAAATTAATAATATAACTAACAACAATGACCTATTGAATAAGTTAAATGAAATTTTTATTTCAAATATAAAACAATATGACAATACAGATAATAAGAGTAAAGAAAATGTAGAAACATCCGTGTTGTTACAGCAAACTACATCAAAAACATATTATTATATAGAACTTTCAATTGATTACTTCCAAGGTGAAATTAATTCGGAAAACAAGAATAAATTTATATGTAATTTTACCAGTAATCATTTGGGAGATTTATTTGAAAAAATGGTCCAAACAAAAGAAATAGATAAATATAAACAAAAATGGAATGTTGATTTATATAAAGCAGCGCTATATCAATCCGATGTTCCAGTAGTTACAAAGCGCAGTAATGATATGAAACTTGAAGATAGCAAAAAGGATGTAAAAGACGAGACACAGGGACGAATTCAATTATTTTCTGACATTATACAAAATGGCTCTAATACAAAAAGTTATATACAACACTTAAATAAGAAAGAAGGACTATCAATTGAAACAAAACAACTATATGAAGATGGTTATTTAGAGACAATCAAAGAAAATAAATACTCAGATGTTATACAAAAATTATATGAATTGCTGAATAAAGAAGAAGACGTAAATCCCTTATTTTTAAAGGATAATGTAAATAAAATTAAAAATTCACAAAAAATTAAATTAGATACAGAAGAAAAACAAAAGAAATATAAAGCCGACCCAATAAATACGCTTGAAGGAACTGTATCTAGTGATGATGACAATAGGATGTTACGAATATTCATGTATTTTTTAATGGAAGATATAATTAAATATATGTTAGCAAAGGGATATATTCATGATAATGTCAACAAAGGAGGTCGTAAATTAAAAACAAGAAAACGTAAAAAACGCCGATCAAAAAATGCAACAATTAAGAAAAATTGAAATAATACGTAAATATATACGTCATTCAATACACAAATATACAATGACTAACACGAAGAGTGTAATTAAGTCGCTTGAAATATGCGATAACTTGGGAAACATCAATATAATTTCAGAATATATTGATGATGACGAATTGTTGATTATTCTATCAAATAGATACTGGTCTAACAAAAAACACGTTAATACACTTATTGAAACATATGATATAGGTTATAATGAGTTTAATGATGATAATTTACAAAATTTGATCTTACATTATGACACCAGTTGCGAGAAATTAACGAGAAATATACATGACATATTACTTTACTATTTTACTGAATACAAGATTGAAGATATTTACGATGTTATTGATTTCAATGAAAAGAAAAAAACCTTAGATATATGGCTACATTTATCAGTAATTAATTACAACAAACTGATTGAATACTTATCTACCCATTTTACTTTACGAGAAGGTCAGAACTATACTGAGGAATCATATATTTGATTTAGTTTATCGTATAATTACTTGTTTTTTTTGAACTTTCCATTCACGAATTTACCAATACAATCTCCAATGTCTTCATCATCGGCAATTTCGTATACATCTCCATTTTTTTCATCTGTTGTGTAATACAACTTACCTTTGATTTCAACCTCATATACTGCTTCTTCCTCTTCTTCAACTACTTCCTCTTCTTCAACTACTTCCTCTTCTTCAACTACTTCCTCTTCTTCAACTACTTCCTCTTCCTCTTCCTCTTCCTCTTCCTCTTCCTCTTCCTCTACTTCCTCTTCTTCTACTTCCTCTACTTCCTCTTCCTCTTCCTCTTCCCATCCCTCTTCCTCTTCCTCTTCCTCTTCCTCTTCCTCTACTTCTACTTCCTCTACTTCTACTTCCTCTACTACTGTTTCCTTTTCCTGTGTCTCTTCTACTGTTTCGCTTGCCTGTTCCTGTTCTACTGTTTCGCTTGCATCTTCCTGATCCTCTTCCTCATTTTCACTTTCATCACACGCATTCCCGCAAATATATTGTCCGGTTCCTTTCATTTGAACGATTTCTTCTGTCTTCTTACATAGGTTACAAGACGCATTCTTATTATTTGGTTCTTCTTCAATAAATAGAATATCGTTCAATCCGTCATCATTATAAAACCCATCACACAGAGAGCACTTAGACAAAGTATTATCCGGGTCAGCTTCGACGCAATCTTCATTCTTACATAGTTCTTTGGGATACTCTGTCTTTACAATACTCAAACTATTTGTAAAATCCATAATACTGTTTTTCAAATCCGACATAGTATCTACATCTAGTGCAATACTTTCATCATCCTCTGTCAAATCAATTACATCTCTTCGTCGTTTAGATGATACATCACCTTTGTATGTGATTCCGGGATAGTCATGAAGGATCGCCATAATTGCGTTGTATTTATCTTTCCAAATATTTTTCTTGATCTTCAATTTCATATTACGTTTTTCCATTTTTTTGATTTTTTTATGTAGTTTCTTCACCATTGGTTGATCGGAAATAAGCGCATTAAGTAGTTCTCCTGACATATTAATTAGATAAAGTAATTAAGTTTTATGTATATTCATAAATATATTTATCAATCAATTTTATCAATGCTATGTAAAATAATATTTGTTATATTTCTTCCCATTCATATGGAAACAAATTATCCACAATATGATGTGAGTTCTTAGGTCCAAACCATACTTGCGGATAATATACTTTCTTATTTGGACTTGACGACAAATAAGCACCCCACCACGAAAACGTGCTATTTGCAATAATATGATGATTACAAAGCGTCATCATAACCATTTGTTTCCAATCACATATAGTATCGCTAACTTTAACAAATTCAATATGTTGAAATTTATATTGGATAGCACTTACATGTTTAAGTACAATCTCATTGTCGTGTTCTTGACAAAAATATAAGACACGAGATATATTTTTGGATTGACATAATTGTGTTAATGCGTTTATATAATATGTAATATCTAACAATGGATGATATTGTTGTAAATGTTTATAATCACCTAAACGAAAATGGATAGCACATACATCATTTATAACACCATCAAAATACGCTTTATTTTCTTGAAAAATTTCATTTTTACGATTCTCAAACCGTAACATTTGTAATATTTTTGATATATTATTATCAAAATACTTATAGCTTTGGAAATAGCCCGTTAAACACACTGAAACGTCATAAGTAGGTATTTTATCATAAGCAAATTGTAGTTCTTTATATGTAGACATTTTATGTGGAATATTATTATCATTATTTTTATTTGTAAATATAATAAATGGTTTGAGAAAACTATCCCAATATGTATATCGTGATGTAATACCGGGAGATTTCTCAAAATATGGAATGATAATTTTCTTGCGATGTTCTAATCCATAACTAATACACGTGATTATTTGAAATAGTTGATTTCCTAACCCCCCTTCAACGATACAGGACACAACGCTCATAACTATATTGTCTAATGAAACGATATATTTATATTTATAGTCCAAAATGTTCTTTAATTAATTCTTTTTTTGTTGGACCTTTTTTCTTTTCACTTTCTCGTTTTACCTTATATTTACTTGTGTTCTTTGCTGAACTATTATTATCATTGTAAATACTATTTACAAAATGGTCGGTATCATCACATAATTCTGGAATATGACGTGTCATTGGTTTATCAAGCATAACCAACAAATGATCCGAACCCAGGAGCTTACGATATTCAGAAATTGACATATTTCCATAAAACGTATCCAAAATATAATGTGGATCCGGTGCGGGTTTAATATTTTTATGATAGTCATAAACCTTTGAATATATATTATTCAAAAGCTGATATCTCTCAAAACGTGTTGCGTCATCAATATGTTCGTTAAATAAGAATGCGGTTGCGCATTGAGGAGTGCAAAAACAACCATATCCAATAATCTCGTAATCATTTATTTCCATAGGAATAGCACACGCAGGTGTGTCAAAGTCGTGACTACACCAAAAACACGCACATTTTGACGAAACATCCCCTTTATATAGACGGATTTTGAGATTTTTCAGTTTTTCATTGATTGTACGAATGTCAATATGATCTTCTTTCAACGTAGATCCTGCTTTATTTAGTTCAGTTTTTACCATGTCTGTATTGTATGCGCTTCCTTGTGAAATATTATTTTTATCAAATACGGAAAAATCTTCGGTTTTCTGATATGTTTGAATTGCAGGTGGCGCTTCGGGGTTGTAAATAAGATCACTCAAATTATTATCAACATCAATATCTTTTGATATACATTTTAAATGTAGAATAATATTGTTTACAATTGGTGGCTCAGATGTGATAATCTCGCCCTTTTCCATAATTTTTCCACCTTTTGGTTTTCTGCCTCTCTTTTTTTGTGGTGGTTTGGTTTGTTCTTCGGTTATCGGGACAAGAACACATTCTTCTTTGCGTTTTCTTCCCCTTTTCTTAACTACAGGTGTTAATACTTCATTGTTATCCATGATTATACATAACTATATAAATGTTGTTTAAGTAATTTAAAAATATATTTTATACTATATTATTGTAAATGAAATTTACGAAGTTTATTGATAATGATAAGATTTCAAGAACATCAATAAATACTATTTTTGAATATACGAATAAATTTTTGACACAAGAAGGAACAAATACACACTGTATAGGAAAGGTATTGTGTAACGCATTTTTTAAACCCACTTATGAAAATGATTTACAATTTGAAATAGCAATGAATAAATTAGGTGGAAAAGTAATTCAACTTGATAAAGATAAATGTTTTAATAATGATATTGAGACCTTCGAAGATAGTATCAAAAGAATTAGTAATTATTCTGATATTATTGTTTTATCATATGACTCGTTTCAATCAATCAAAAATGTATCCAAAAAAATAAACGCTTGTATTATAAATTCTGGATGTGATAAAACGAGAGATATGGTCCAACCATTAGTCGATTTATTTACATTATATAAAAATTTCGATATTGATAATGAAAGTTTAAAAATATTATTTGTTGGCGACTTATATGATGATAATATTCAATCTTTCAAAAAAATATTGGCATTATATTCAAATATCCATACAAGCCATGTAGAACAATGGAATAATATAAATGAAGGAATATATAATGTAATTTATTATTGTCAACCTGTTCCGTCAAACGAAACAATTGTTAATATAAACGAAATAGACAAAAAGTTGGATAAAAAAACAATTATTATGCATCCGAACAACAATAATATTGAGATATATAACACAATAGATAAAAAACCTTGTTCTGTGTTTTCAACGCAAGATAAGTTTGGAATATATGTTCGTATGTCTATTATTTATACTGTTTTATTTAATTTGCAAGATAACACTTACGACACACTGGAATATAATTATCTGAACCAATTACAATCTGAGATTCATCACTGGTAATTCGTTTTGAAAACAATGCTTTTTCTCCGTTTTTACATTTCATACATAATGATTTGAGTTTTGTAATTTTATCGCAAAATGGGATTAGTTCAAGGAAGTTACCGAATTTATTCCGTTTGAAATCACTATCAAGACCACACACATATACAATTTTTTCTTTGTTTTCTACCCAATCAATAACAGTTTCAAAAATATCACTGAAGAATTGACCTTCGTTTATAATAATCACATTACAGTTATCTATTTTTTTGCTATTGCTATCAATCATCTGCTGTAGTGTTTTAGACTGAAAGCACTCGATATTCAACCCATCGTGTGAATATAAACCTTTATCTGCATATCGGGTATCTTGAAAATAGTTAATTACAGTTATATCATGTCCTAAGAGCTTATGTTGTTTATAACGCTGAATAAGTGTTGTAGTCTTTCCCGAAAACATTGGTCCAAATATTAATTCTAAATATCCATTATTCATATTTATATGATTCATAAATATACATAAACGGTTATTTTAATTTAAGTGATATAGCGAATAATGAATATTCAAGATATACCTTGGGTTGAAAAGTATCGTCCCGACTGTTTTGATGATATTATAATTAGCGATATTAACAAATCAATTTTTTCCAGCATATTTACAAAACAACATTTTCCCAATATGCTATATTACGGACCACCTGGAACTGGTAAAACTACAACAATTATTAATCTAATAAACAAATATTTTGAAAACATAAACGTAAAGAATAGTAAGTCGTCTATATTGCATTTGAATGCGTCAGATGATAGAGGAATAGATATCATACGAAATCAGATATTACAGTTTGTAAATACAAATAGTATCTATAAAAAAGGATTAAAATTTGTAATACTGGATGAAGTTGACTACATGACAAAGAACGCACAGAACGCACTTAAACGCGTGATACAAAACGTCAATGATAATGTTCGTTTTTGTTTGATTTGTAATTATATTAGTCGGATTGACAACTCATTGAGAAACGAATTTATTTGTATTCGTTTTAATAAATTGCCCGAAGAACACGTAAACTCATTCCTTGTAAATATAATAGAAAAAGAATCATTAAATATGGATGAAAAGATGATATATAACATACAATATAAATTTGGTTCAGATGTGAGATCTATGATAAACTATATTCAATTGAATAGTAATAAATTACACGACACACAAGTGCTTCTTGATAAATCAAAATACGACGAAATATATCAATATATCAATTCAAACATCAAAACGTCAATGATTGTCATTGACTATTTAAAACGATTATCAAGTGAATATAATAACGATATTACAGAAATTATCAAAGAGTATATCAATTATTTATTAACTTATCACAGAACACAATATTTGAATGTAACAACGTTGAATAAAATAATCCATATCATTCATCAGCCCGATATTAATATAGAACATAAACTCGGATTTCTTGTAAATAATATTTTATAGTCATCGACAAAATTGATTTATTATTTAATATAAAGAATAGATGATAAATAATTATAGTATAATAATAATAATGGACCTGGATGATGAATGGGAAATGTTCCTTGAAAATCCGAACGCTCAAGATGATATAGAAGTCGTTGAATCAAAAGATTTGCTGCGTATTAAAGTAGACCGATCTATATGTGACGAGTTGAATATTTCAACGAATACTAAGGTTGTATATTTAAATAAGGAGGTTGATATCTATAACATATTTTGGAAGCTACCGATTATACAATATCATAGTAAGCAAAATGGTATTGTCAAAAAACAGATAAAAGTTGTATGTAATACCAAGGAAGAGTTTGAAGATTATAAAGAACATATTGAGAAAGAAACCTTTTATAATGAATACATTATAAAGCAAATTGATAATCCTGATGCTCGTCGTATAAAGTTTAAGGATGAGAGGAAGTTGACTGTTGGAATTTCAAAAAAAGATCTACTAAGCACAAAAGTGAAACAGAAAAGTGCTTTCTATAATTGTTTCGCCCTTACTATTCGTATTTATACAAACGTATTCAAAGAAATGCATATAAAAGTATTTAATACTGGGAAAATGGAAATACCTGGTATTGTAGAAAAGTCATTATTGGGAGTAGTAAAAAATGAAATTTTGTACCATCTTAAACAATATATGGGAGATGACCTTGAATTCGTGAATAATGATGTCGAGCATAATGTTCTAATCAATTCCAACTTCAATTGTGGATTTTACATAAATCGTGAAAAATTACATCATATTATAAAAAGCAATAAATATGGACTGGAAACATCATATGATCCTTGTAGTTATCCCGGAGTTAAATGTAAATATTACTATAACATAGATAAACCAAATGAAGAACAAACTGGACGAATATCAAAATCGGATAATAGCATGACAACAAATGATATTATACTTTCAAATAAATACTTGGAAATTTCGTTTATGATATTCCGTACTGGAAGTTGTTTAATTGTTGGAAACTGTTGCGAAACTGTATTACGGTTTGTATACAAATATATAGTAGATATGTTATTTGATGAATATTATGAGATATCTATTCAAAACAAAGATAAATTTGTCAAGATCAAAAATAACAAGATGAAAAAACGTAAGTATGTTGTAGATTATGATTATTATAATGATACTATTTTGAAATTCAAATAGTAATCTCGTTATACATAATATTAAATACTTTTATGAAATCATTTTGTTTTAACATTGTATTGAAATCTTCTTTATGACTATAAAATTTTAATACAATCAAGTCGTTATCTATACCGTCGCACATTTTGGTAGGATGAAGTTGTATTAATGATGACTCGATCAATTCAATGTATTCATTATATGTGAATTTGAAATTTTGTTTCAATAATGATATACACTTAATTACATTTGATATTAACTTCAAATCGTATTTTAAATATTTCGGAATATAATAATTACATATATATTCATGGTTTTCCATTATGAAATCGTGATTTTCCCAAAACATTAATACTTTTGCCGTTTTTACAAATATATGTTCGTTTGAAACAATCCCATCAAATGTTGAACTGTTTGAATATAAATCAAATAATGTTTTTTTATATGTGAAAATGACAGCATCGTTTTGATTTAATGCGTAACTAAGATTAGTATTGTATATTTGTTCTATATATTCTATGTAAAAATACTGGGCTTGCTGCATATACAATAGAGCTTCATCTGTTTTTTGAAGAACTTTAAACGCATAGTTAAACACATTCAATAATGTGTTGAATCCTGAAAAAATAATTCCGTTTTTATTTTCTATTTTATCAAATACATCGCTTTTTTTTATTGCTGTAAAATATTGAGAAAGAATTCTTGAAAATGTATTTAATCCATGAATATCCGTTTTCATTATAACATATATAAATAAATTATTTATTTTTCTATTTAAAGATATTATTTTATATTCTAATATAAAAATTTCAAAATGAGTGTTGAAATCGCAAATAACGACTGTAAACTTCCTTGTTCTGAAACCATGAATTACGCTTGGCGCATTTCCGTAGTAGAAGACAAGCCAATCCAAACAGATTATTGGTTGGAATCTCTTGAGTCCAAAATTATTATCGGTGTTCGCGAAAGTGGTGAAAAATTATTGATTAAAAATAAAGACGAATACACCAGTCCTATTGCTAAAATTTTTAATTTAACTACTGAATATATCGTAATGACCGAAAATACTATTTATATTGTGGATGCTAAAACACCTGCACGACGCATCAACTCTTAAATGTATATTAAGTGTATAATAATTACTTTTACAATGATTATTATAGTATTTTTTCAATAACTTCAATTTGTTCGTCAGTCAATGTATTTGGAAATTCAACATCAAATTCTATCACTAAATTACCGACTCCATTACTCGTTTTCATACCCAATCCTGATGCGATTTTCTTATATCCCGGTGTAACAATAACACCATTATTTTGTGATACATTTTTCATTGACATTGTTTTACCGTTTAAATGTGTAAAAGTTGTATTAAATCCACACAATGACTCCTTCAATGTAATAACTCGTTTTATATGTAAATCGTTTCCAATACGTTTGAATTCGGTATTGTTAATAATATTGAATTTAACTATAATATCCCCTTTTAAATCCTCGTTTATTGAGTGTCCTTGGTTTTCAAATGTTATTGTGTCATTCTCACTAACACCAGGTGGGATGTTTATTACTATTTTTGATTGTTCTGTTACTTTTGTATTATTAATAATCGTCCAGCGAGGAAAGTTAACAGTTACTTCCTTTCCATTATAACATTCGATAATATTCAATGTAATTTGAATTTCCATAGGTGACGGTTTGTGTTGTTTGAATGTATGTTGAAATGTTCTTCCATTTCCATTGGTTTGAAAAAAATGTACGTTATTACCTTGTCTTCCATTAAACATTTGCTGTCCGAATACACTATTAAAAATATTTGCCATTTCGGGTGGCATTCCGTGTGTGTTCTGACTCCCAAATAGGTTATTTACGTGCGGTATTCGTCCATTGCGTTCATCATCATATTCCTTTCGTTTTTCATCATCAATTAATGTTGTGTATGCATCATTAATTTTTGTCATCATATCATGTGCATTATTGTCTGAATTATGATCCGGATGATGTTTCAGAGATAATTGACGATATGCTTTTTTAATATCTTTACTAGACGCATTTTCATCTACACACAGTATATCGTAATGAGATTTCGTCATTCTTTTATTTAAATAATAATCTTTCGTTTATACAGATATAAATACAAATACAATATATAGTATAAACAATTATGGGTCATACATTTTTGAAAAAAAATAAACCCAAATGTTTGGATGACTTTTACTTTGATAAGGATATGCAAACGACCATTGAATTATTAATGGAAGTAGACAACTTGAATACGCTATTTATTGGTTCGTCTGGTTGCGGTAAGACATCATTACTTAATGTATTAATAAAGCAATATTACCGAATGAATGAAGATAATCAATCAATTCATCATAATTTAATGTATATTGACAACTTGAAAGAACAGGGCATACAGTATTTCAGAACCGATTTAAAATCCTTTTGTCGGACAAAATCAACCATTAAAAGCAAAAAGAAATTTGTTATTGTAGATGATATTGATAATCTTAACGAACAATGTCAACAGGTATTCAGAAATTATATTGATAAATATTCACATAATGTAAATTTCATATGTTCGTGTTGTAACGGACAAAAGGTAATTGAAAGCTTACAATCGCGACTTCATCTAATCAAAATGTCTCAGCTATCACACGAAAAAATTTATATTATTATATCCAATATTATTAAAAATGAAAATATAATCATAGATAATGAATCCATTGATTTTTTATTGAATATTACAGATTTTTCTATACAAGTAATCATTAATTACTTAGAAAAAATATATTTATACGATAAACCGATAGACATTAATATTTGTAAGTTGTTATGTACGAATATCAACTTTGACGAGTTGGATTTATTTATATCTTGTGCTCGTGATAATAAATTACATGAATCCAGAGATATTTTACATTCAATCCATGATGATGGATATTCAGTTGTGGATATTTTTGATTTCTTGTTTCATTATATAAAACAATCTACACATATTAGTGAAGATGAAAAATATAAACTTATTATAACTATAAGCAAATACATTACTGTCATTAATAATATTCATGAAAATAAAATAGAATTGGACTTATTTACAAACGAAATTATGGATATTTTGACAAAGGTATAAAGAATAAAATATATCATATTCATATGCCTATAACGGTTGATGATACAAACAGCGATTCCATTGTAAGGGGAGTTATTGAATCATTTTTACAGCGTTCAAAAGTAGGTAAAGAAAAATACAATACTACACTTGACCGAGATGATTTGTCATTACTTGATTGGATTCAACATTGCCAAGAAGAATATATGGACGGTATATTGTATCTTGAAAAAATCAAAAAAGTTTTGAATGATACTGAGATTCAAGACATATCCATTCAGGATAAGATGTCACACTTACTGACGTGTAAAATGAAAAATATATTAACAAGTGATGACACCAATGACAACAGTGTTATAGAAGAATATTGGACGATATCTAATACCTTTCCTAAACTATTTTATTATCTTCGTGATTTTGTAAAGGCGTATCATTTGGAATTATAATAACTAATTTATTTTTGTGAATACAATACTATTTCCATTTACCATAGTATTGTAGTTTTTCAACAATGTAATTTTTTGTTCTTTATTTGACTGGACCACTGCTAATAATTGGTCTATGCTTTTCTGTTTAATCATATTTAATCCGAGTTTATGTAAAATCTTTTTCAATACACTTTTGATTATCATTTTCTCACTTAACACGTCTTTCAAAGTGATTGTGAAATTATTCCCATATATTTTGACATCATTTTCAAGAATATTGTCAATAATATATGTCTGAATAATATTCCCCATTGCCTCACAATCATTCCCAAGTTGGATGATATTTTGTTTGTATTGGGTCCCATAGCAGTCTTCGCAACTCGGAAATATGTTACGGCGCATTTTTCCACGACAACTCCAATCGGGAGTCGTATCTAAGAAATACGGGACATTGTATGTAGACGCGCATTGATATACAGAATCTTTATATAAATTTAGAAGAGGACGACATACATTCACATCAAGTATTGTATTAAATTCTTGTAATACAATCAAATCGTTCGGGTCACGACATCCTCGCATTACATTATTATAAATATTTTCAACAATATCGTCTTTATGATGAGCTAACATAACACATTCGCACTTATATTTTTTTATAAGTTTATAATAATATTCATATCGCATTTTGCGTGTCTCCTTTTCATATATATCTCGTTTTGTTTCGCATCTTATAAAATCAAATTCAATATATTCAAATACGATGTTTTTGTGTTTGCAATATTCAATTAGAAACTCCATCTCTTCCTTACTTTCCGAACGATTATTGTAATTAATATGACAACAATACACATTTATTTTAGCAGATTGACTTAGAAGTTCAAGTAACACCATTGAATCAACACCTCCACTCAAAGATACCAATACATTTTGTATATTGTATTTTTCAGTAATGTTTGATACGCACTTGTAAATTTCGGTATTACATAAATTGGTATCCAATTTATCATTCCGTGCATATGGCTCCAATACGTGTTTATATTTACTTTCAATGCATTCCATAGTGCTTGTCTCGTTATACATATATATATGTATATTTAGTATTTTTCAATTTTATCTTGGTAATAATGGTCCATCAATCTCGTACATATGCAATCCTGATATGTCTTGTGATAAAAACTTATACATACCATAAGATATTATAGAAAAAAGTGGGATTATTAATGAAAACATAATTATATGTAAAAATTCCATTTATATAATATATAATTATTATAACTATAATAAAAAGGGATAAACTCTATATAAAACTACTACCATGCAAATATTTAAAACATTAGTATGTAATATAGATTTTTTTGACTTCTTAGATACAATTTGTTTACGAACAGACAAATATTTTTTGTTTGATTTAAACGCATTTAAGAAAATGGTGTATCAAAACAGTTATGATGAATTTAAGGAATTACTTAAAGAACATTATTATCCTTCAAAAATACATTATTTGGAACGCAAACTAACATATACCTCATTCACAACGATTATACGGCATATATGCAATAGTAATCATATATCATATTCGTCTGAAACAAAATATAGTAATTCAAATTATAATATTGTTTATTATATATATTTTGATTAACAACATAGTATAAAAAAATAACAATTATATATATATATAATAATGTTTAGTAATCAAAATATAAAAAACTATATTTTACCATTTGCAATTATATTAGGTGTATCTATGTTTTCTGATAAAATCAAAGAATATCTTCAAACCGAAAGTGATCGTGATGACTATTATTTCGTTCGTAAATATTTACTTAATAATGTAGAGTTTAATGGAAAAAAAAAACCAATTATTTGGATTTATTCAAATTACGAGATGAATTCCAGAAAATGGTCGTCTTTCGGCGGACGCACAAGCAAAGATTTAAATCAACCTTATTTGGTAGAATGCGTTCAATCGGTTATTAATAAGTGCGGAGATAAGTTCAATATATGCCTTATTGACGATGATAGTTTTCCCAAACTCCTTCCCGAATGGAATACCGATATCACTGGTATGATTGGACGCAAAAAACAACGATATATACAATTGGGATTACTGAAACTTATTTATAAGTATGGTGGTATCAATATTCCAAACAGTTTCTTATGTATAAATAATTTAGATGCGGTTTACGACTATTCCATATCCGATGATGTTCCTTTTTTCTTTGAAAAAGCCAATACAACTACATCTTTACTTGTGAATAATACATCAGCATTTACACCAGGTCTTGATATGTATGGATGTCAAAAAGATAATCAAACCATAAAAAATATTATTGAATTCTACGAAGACGAAATCATAAGCAAACACAATAATTCTGCACATGAATTTGAAGGATATATCACAAATTATTTGACACTTTTAGAAACCAATAAACATATTATCACATTGGACGGTTCTCTCATTGGTGTTAAAACTGATAAGGGCAAACAAATGATGATTGAAGATTTACTTAGTGAAACGGAATTACCAATAGTAAATAGTTCATTTGGCATTCTTATACCTGCAAATAAGTTATTAGAACGTTCCAAATACAATTGGTTTTCTGTATTAAGCATGAATGAAATATATAATTCAAATTTAATCATTGGAGAATACTTCAACGAGGCAAGTTTTCAAAGCACAGATATGACTAATGTAGAACAAATATAATTATGTATCAAAAATATAATAAAAGATATACATTTTTTATTATATTCAAAGGGTATTCAATCTCATTTATTGCTTCTTTTTCTGTGTTTTACGTTTGGTTGTTTTGTTCTTTTTAATTTTAATAGCACCGAACTTACCCTTTTTGGCTGTATAACCGTATTTTTTTAAACGATTTTCTTTTTTTGCGGATTCACTCATACGACGGGAGACAATACGACCCCATTTGTTGTATTTTAAATCACTTTTTGTTAATCCACCCGATGTATGCTTTGCACTTCCGTGCATTACTTCGGCACGAGAACCGAGTATTTTACCTCCTTCCATCTTTTCGTGATGCATTATATATTCTTATTATATTTTATTTTGTATTCATTGTTTGATATTGTCGTACATACTCTGAATAACGCATTTTTTCACTTATATTCGGATTATTACCCGATGTCTGCTGTTTAACATATCCAATATTGTAAGCACACGCTTTTTTTTGGCAAAATTTATTAATATCAAACATACTTGGCATTATTGTAATTCACCTATATATAAAATTGATTCTAAAAGAAATTAAACAGATTATTACATATTACTATACAATGAGTAGCGACGACAAATCCCTTGCTAAACAGTATCAGCGCAAAACTGATAAACAGCACATTCTTGACAATCCAGATACATATATTGGTTCCGTTGAAAACGTAGATGCTAATCTTTGGATTTATGATGAAACCGATAACAAAATGAGCCATAAAACAATTGAATATATTCCTGGTCTATATAAGCTTTTTGATGAAGGTATTGTTAATGCAAGAGACCATGTGATCCGTATGATTAATAGTCCTATTCTTGATAAAAAATTTGTATCTCAAATCAACGTAAATATTGAAAATGATAAAATTACCCTATTTAACGACGGTAACGGAATTGATGTTGCTAAACACCCTGAATATGACTTGTGGATTCCCGAAATGATTTTCGGTCATCTTCGCACTTCTACCAACTACAACAAAGACGAGAAGCGCATTGTTGGTGGAAAGAATGGATTTGGATTCAAACTTGTATTGATTTGGTCTACCTATGGATACATTGAAACCGTAGACCATATTCGTGGTTTGAAATACACACAAGAGTTCAAAGACAATCTTGACATTATTTGTCCCCCAAAAATCACTAAATGTAAATCAACAAAGCCATATACCAAAGTTTGTTTTGTTCCAGACTATAAACGATTTGGTATTGACGGCATTACACACGATATGATGGCTCTAATGAAGAAACGTGTATATGATATTGGCGCGGTAACCGACCATTCTATTAAAAAAATTAAGGTGAATTTCAATGATTCACTTATTCCTGTAAAGAATTTCCAAAACTATATTGATCTATTTATTGGCGAAAAAAGTGATAATAAACGTATTTACGAAACTCCCGATGAACGATGGGAATATGCAGTAGCTTTGTCTCCCAATCAAGAATTTATGCAAGTATCATTTGTCAATGGTATTAGCACATCTAAGGGTGGCAAACACGTAGATTATATTGTGAATCAAATCACACGTAAACTCGTGGATTATATTGAGAAAAAGAAAAAAATTAGAGTCAATTGTAATGCTATCAAAGAACAATTGATTGTCTTTATTCGTTGCGATGTTGAAAATCCATCATTTGATAGTCAGACCAAGGATTATATGAATACCCCCGCATCCAAATTCGGTTCATCGTGCTCTGTAAGTGATGGATTTATTGATAAAGTGGCGAGGATGGGTGTAATGGATACTGCGTGTAGTATTTCAGAAATCAAGGATATTAAAGCCGCAAAGAAAACAGATGGTTCAAAAACTAAGACCATTCGTGGTATTAACAACTTGATTGATGCAAATCAAGCAGGAACCGTCAAGTCCAAAGATTGTATTCTTATATTGTGTGAGGGACTTAGTGCGATGTCAGGTATTGTATCAGGCTTGTCGAGTGAAGATAGGAATACTATCGGTATTTATCCATTGAAAGGTAAGTTGTTGAATGTTCGTGGCGAACAAGTCAAAAAGGTCAATGACAATAAAGAAATCAGCGATATCAAGAAAGTTCTTGGTCTGGAAACAGGTAAGGAATATAACACTCTTGATGATGTCTATAAATATTTGCGTTATGGTAAGATTTTGATCCTTTGCGATCAAGATACAGATGGTTCGCATATTAAAGGATTGTGTATCAACCTCTTTCATAGTGAATGGTCTTCACTCGTCCAAATCAAGGGGTTCTTGTCTTATATGAATACTCCTATTCTTAGAGCAAAGAAGGGCAACGAAAAGAAATTGTTCTATAATGACGGCGAGTATAATGAATGGAAAATTTCCATCGGAGGAGATACTAAGGGGTGGAATATTAAATATTTTAAGGGTTTAGGGACTTCTACCTCAATAGAATTTAAAGAATACTTCGCAAATAAGAAAATAGTAGACTTTGTATATACGGGTCCAGAAAGCGACGATATGATTGATAAAGTATTTAACAAAAAACGCGCTGACGACAGAAAAAAGTGGCTCGGTCAGTATGACAAAGAAGCCTTCCTGAATACCGAGCTCACCGATATAAATTACGAAGACTTCATTAATAAAGAACTTATCCATTTCAGCACATATGATTGTGGTCGTTCCATCCCAAGTATTGTAGATGGTTTAAAAACATCCCAACGTAAAATCCTATATTGTGCTTTCAAAAGGCGACTATTGAATGAGATTAAGGTCGCACAATTCTCCGGTTATGTTTCAGAACATAGTTGCTATCATCACGGCGAAGCCAGTTTGAACGGGGCAATCGTAAATATGGCACAAAACTTTGTAGGCTCAAATAATATTAACTTTTTGAGCCCTAACGGTCAGTTCGGAACCCGTCTACACGGCGGTAATGACAGTGCTTCTGAAAGGTATATCTTTACAAACATTGAACCAATTACACGACACATCTTTCACGAAGCCGACGACCATATTTTGAAATATTTGGATGATGATGGTATTGGTGTTGAACCCGAATACTATGTGCCTGTCATTCCTACTGTTCTATTGAATGGTGTCTCTGGTATTGGTACTGGGTTCTCCTCAAATATTCCACCATTTAATGTAGAAACTATTATTGATTACTTGATGCGTCGTCTTGGCGATGACAAACCAGAAACAGTTGAATTTATCCCTTATTACGAAGGTTTTAGAGGCACTGTTGAAAAGTATGGTGATGATGAACGCAAATTCCTTATTAAAGGTGTATACAAACGTGAAAGCGATGATTCCATTTTGATATACGAACTTCCTATTGGTAGTTGGACTATGCCATATATTAGTTTCTTGGAAACACTTATTGATAATACTGATAAGAACGGAAAGAAAAAAACACCCGCCATTAAGGACTTTACATCACTTAGCACAGAAGCATCTGTTAAAATTAAAGTTGTATTCCCTAAGGGGAAATTGGATGAGTTAGAAAAATCCGTTGACGAGTATGGCATTAATGGTATTGAGAAACTACTAAAACTCACTTCTACGACAAACATTAACAATATGCATTTGTTTGATCCCAAGGGACGTCTTCGTAAATACGATTTGATTACTGATATTTGTGAAGAATTCTTGATTACACGTATCCAATTCTATCAAATTAGAAAAACGTTCTTGATTGATGTATTGAAAAAACGTCTTCTTAAGATGGTGAATAAGGCCAACTTCATCATGCAAATCTTACATAATCAGATTGACCTTCGTGGAAAATCAAACGACAAAGTATGTAAACTACTTGAAGACGAAAAATACGACCAGATTGATGGCGATTATAAATACTTGATTAAGATGCCTATGGACTCTGTTACCGAAGAAAATATTGAAAGTATTATGGGTGAACGCGGTGACCTTGAAGAAGAACTCAAAATACTCAGTGATATGAGCCCACAGCGTATGTGGTATTCTGAAATTGAATCACTTAAATCACATATTAATCGTTTCAGAATTACCCGCCAAAGTAGAATTATGGGCGATATTAATCCGAAAAATCCAAAGCGCAAGAGAGCGAATCGCAAAATAAGAGACAGTAGAAATATGTTGGTAGATAATGATTTGATTGAAGTTCAAGACACAACAGTAAACGAAAATGATGAAGAATTGTTAGAAGATCTACGCCGTGTAGATGTTGTATATGGTGTTCCACTTGATGCGGTTAAAAATATTAAAAATCACGTGCCATCTGCCTCTGATACAGTCACCGTTGAGGAACTTGATGAGGAACAGGAAAATGAAATTGAACTCGTCCAACAACCTACACCAGCGCCCAAAAAACGTGGAAGAAAAAAAAAGGAAGTAATCTAATTTGGATTACTATTAGATTATTGTTATTGAAATATTAGATATTGTTTTTTTCTGTATATTAGTATATAATGTCAGTTTCTCTCTGTAAAGGAAAATCCGTAGTTAAACCCAATAAATGCAAAAAAGTTAGAGGTTGCAAAGTCGCTACTGGCAAAACTCGCACATTTTGCCGCAAATCAAAGAACAAAACTGTTAAGAAAAATAAAAGCGTGAAAAAGTCTACCACACCCAATCCTCGTAAAGGCAAAAACAACAAAACAGCAAAGACACTTAAAGTCCGTGCATAAATATTTATGATTCAATACACTTAAATAATTGATTATAGTATATCCATATTTTTATAATCAATTCATGGACTTTTTTTCACAGTTTACGTCTAACCAACTATCAGAAGGATTTGCGATGAATCTGCCTCAACCAAATACACACGTCGCACTAATTACGGGTATTACGGGTCAAGATGGTTCATATTTAGCAGAACTACTTCTTAATAAAAATTATATTGTTTATGGGATAATACGGCGTTCTTCTAACATCAATACACAACGTATCGACCATATTTTTCATAATAAACAACTTAATTTGGTGTATGGAGATTTAACAGATACAAACAATATCAACACAATTCTTTCCAATATTTCAGAACAACAACGTTTTATGAAGCGTTTAGAAATTTATAATTTGGCAGCACAATCACACGTTAAAGTTTCATTTGATATGCCAGAATACACGTCTAATGTTGATGGACTCGGAACACTACGTCTATTAGATGCTATTCGCAGTAATAATCTTTCACATATTACACGATTTTATCAAGCATCTACAAGTGAACTATATGGAAAGGTGGTTGAAACGCCTCAAAATGAATTGACACCCTTTCATCCACGATCACCATATGGTGTTGCAAAAATGTATTCGTATTGGATTGTTAAAAATTATCGCGAAGCCTATGATATGTATGCGTGTAATGGTATTCTTTTCAATCATGAAAGTCCTCGTCGCGGTCATAACTTTGTCACACGCAAGATTACTCGTGGTATTGCAGCTATTGTAAACGGTCATCAGGACTATATTTCTTTGGGAAATCTTGACGCATCTCGTGATTGGGGACACGCCGAAGATTATGTATATGGTATGTGGCTTATGTTACAACAAGACAACCCCGATGATTTTGTCCTTGCAACAGGAGAAACGTATACGATTCGTGAATTCGTAGAAGAAGCGTTTGCTCTTCAGAACATTTTCATTACATGGCAAGGACACGGATTAGATGAAGTGGGCGTTGATGAAAGTGATGGACGCATTTACATTAAAGTAGATAAAAAATACTTTCGTCCCAGTGAAGTGGAATTACTACACGGGGATGCTTCAAAAGCGTATGATGTTCTTGGCTGGAAACCATTGACGTCATTCAAGGAACTTGTAAAACAGATGGTCGATTACGACATTGAAAAATATTCGCCCCCTTGAATTGGACTATTTGGCACTATAATGTTATATAAATATATGTAAGATTGGTATTGTTCGTCTGGACTTATCCAATGTTTTATAATTTGGTTATTATGACCCAAATTATGAATATGAATCTTTGAAAAATCTTGTTTCTTTAATGTGGTTATCACTTCATTAAATCCAATTGTAAATACTATTTCATTCTTTTTCATTTCCTCATGTTCCCGAATATCTAATAGATTATTCAAATTATTATGAGAACATATACAATCGATGATATATCCTTGTGATCGTTCACAATATGTTTTTTTGTGTTGAAATATATACAAGCCTATTATATCGTTCTTGTATGATAACATATAAATTTTATATACTGGATTATTATGTAACGCATAGATGTTGTTGAGAACCTGATAGGTCATATCTACTTGGTTCTCTATATATTCACCTACTTGATGCATGTTTTTTTTTGATAATTCTGAAATAAAATATCCGCTCTTCAACTTTGATGGAACGATCACGTCCACACTATAACATTGGATTGTGTAATTAATGAAAGGGACTAATCCTTTATGACTGTCAATCTCCTTTGAAAATATGAATCCACTTATCTGATTGTCTTCATCGTTCTCTTTTCGTGAATGGGTTAATACATTATGGAAATGACTACATAACAACTTCCGATTATTGAGTTTATTATCGTTCTCATCTTGATGACAACAGAAATGAATGACTTTATGGAGATTATATGTAGCTGTTCGGGAACCTTCTAATATCTTAAATGTAATTCTTGTGCTTCCTATCATCCCTTGTATATAATCGTTCTTCGCTATGTGTAAAGTTTTGTCAATATAACTAAATTGTTGGGTTCTGTATATTGAAACATAATTACATAGTCCATCTGAATTGTAAATCGCATCCAACGTTTTATCGTCTATTTCATATAACATTTTATCGTCTTGGATGTAATTTGAATGTAATAGGTTATTGATATTAGTTATTGTATCCATTTCTAAGTCGTTATAGATCTGTGTTTCAACATCCAAAGATTGATAATATTTTGTATTTGCACGATGGGTTGTATTTACTATATATGAATTGTTATATATACGCGGAAGTATATCATAACTATGATACATTGGCATCATATTCCAAAATGGATATTGAATTTTGATATACGCAAAAATGATAATAATACACGCAATTATGGATATCATTATTAATTCTATCATGGTCCTCTATCTTGTATTGCAAACACATATAATTTGTATTTTATGATACGAATTATATCATTCCTCTTGTTGTAGTGATATTAGTGTATTTTTTCAAACACATATATATATTGGTGATTGTCGCCCCCGTATATTTTGTTTTGCGACGCCTTAGAATGAAGATGGAAGCCACATTGTTGTGCTAAACGCTCCATTTCTTCCAAATCTGTCATAAATAATGTATGTTCGTTTTCGCGTTTCTTCTTTGTTTCAAAATCCTCAAATAACTCGTTCATCGTAAATACATTATTAGACCCACATACATAGTTTGATTCATACGAAAATCCATCGAAATTAATGTGTGTTTTAGTAATACGACTATTTGAATATTCTTGTGGGTTCATTTTAATACTCGGTTTCGCTGCCGGGATAGTTGTATCAAATTCATTTGGGTCTACTAAATGGACGATAAAATACCCATTATGTTTCAACCATTTATTGACGTTGGTAAAGATTTGCTTCTTGTTTTCAAATTCATATACTGTAAAATTGCTACATATGACGTGTGAAAAACTATTGGGTTCAAATACAAGAGGATTCATTGCGTCTTCGTTTAATACACTCAATTGGTTCTCGTATTTTTCATTGCAATACTCAATCATTGAATTTGATTTATCTATACCGTGGACGACAAACCCGTCATTTGACAACATATTCACCAAATATCCAGTTCCGCAACCTAAATCCAATATATTTGATCGGTTCACGCTAGGATGTGTAGATTCAATGATATAACGGAGTTCTTTCAATCCACGCTCCTCATTACGATGTAATAAATCATAGACAGCAACATAAAATTCATCGTAAATTCCTTGGCCTGTCTTCAATACATATGGGGAACCTTGTGTAAAGCCTTCTATATTAGATTTATACTCAGGTTCTACTAAATGTTTATATGCAATGAATATGATTACACCAATAATAAATATAGTTAATATTCGTAACATTTCATTTTTATAGGTTCTTATTGTTAATAAATGATAGAGGTCTTTTAACATAATAATATAATAAGTCTTGTTAGTTTATATAATAATCTAACAAAAGAAATCGTTAATGCAAATTTACTTACCTAATGCGCGAAGTTGAGAACGTGTAGAATTATTGAACGTTTCATTTCCAATTTCAGGATGAAACTGGGATTTTCTGTCGAAACTGAATTGCTGGAAAAGATTAGGATGGGGTTGAACTGACTGAGAACCAACAACGGTGGTGTTGTATAGGTCACTTGTGCTACTAGGAATGTATATATTTGATTGATTTGCTGTTATTTTGGTATTCAAGTTTTTCAATTCGGAATCTTTACCAATTGCATTCAAGAAACCATTTACAGGAGCGCGTGTTGATCCGGGATTGAAGTTGGATTCTGGGGTATATGCTAAATGATTTTGTAATTCTGTGGAATAAGGTGTTCGGGAATTATGGATGGGTTGGAATACACGGCGCGTAGGGACAGCACGAGGGTCAAAATTCGGTTGGAGCATTTCATTTGGTTGAATACGAAGATTCATACGTGTATTAATATCATTATGAACGGTGTGTTTGGGAATAGTTTTCATAGTATGTTATATTATAATTGGATAAAAATATTCTATGTTATGTATAGAATATTTTTTTATTGTTTATTTTTTCCATACCGAAACAAAAATTGGGTCGCTTGTTAAGCCGTCGGTCCAATTCATACCTGGTCCAAATTTATCGGTTTTCATGTATTTATCTACCATTTTGAGACCGTTTGTTTCCATGGTAGAATAGAAAAATTGTAAATCTTCTTCTGTATTGAAATCATGTTCTATTGTTAATACATTTACATTTTCTAATATATTCGGGAATACTTTCAAGTTTTCTACGAAATTACCTTCATTATCAATAACAAACGCATTGAAATTTAAATTATATTTATTTTGTAATTCAGCCCAAGTAATATTGTTTACCTTTATCGAATTTGATTGCTCTTCGCCAAATGTATACCATCCTTTTGAATATAATGGTTTATTGGATAAGACGCACGGTTCGATATTAAAATTAAACTCATTTAAATTACGATTTTTCTGTAATCCTTGTCTTTCAATAGGACTGGGTTCAATTGTTACCAAATTTTCTGATTTATTTAAAATACTACTCAATATACACGTATTTCTTCCAATAGAACCACCAAATTCTAAAACAACATCAGTTGGTTTAATGTGCTTTACAACCATTAATTGTTCGGGGATTTCAGCAGTCAATTGACGCCTATCTGTGAAGTTCAACGTATTATGGATTTTCACCAATTCGCTTTCCATTATATTTATATAATAAGACATTATCTTTATCTTTGTTAATTATTAATGAACAATTATAATAACGATTTTGTCTTACATTATTGAAGATTTTAGAAAATTAGATAAAAAAATTTTAATATTTGGACGAAATGATGTGTAATCATAATTATAAAATTTTGAAATATCATATTCAATATGTTTAAATATTATATTAGGATATTTAATATTATCAAAGTATGTATGATCTGTACCACTTATAAATAAAATTATAGAATCACTATTATAACCTAATAATTGTTCTGATATTTGTTCAAATACTTGTTTTTCAATATAATAATGTCGTGTTAATAATATAAATATATTTTTTTTAGATAAATCTTCTTTCAACCGAATAAATCTTCTTTTGTATTTTTCAAAAGTTTCTGTCTTATTTGTACTGTCGTGAGGGAACCAAATGTTATTAATACTATTAATTTTTTTATCATTATCAAACGCATCACCAATATATGTTTTTATTATATCATCTACATTGTCTAATAATTTTAATTGATTAATAATTTCAAGATTATAAATAATATTAGTATCGTGTACTTGTTCTATATTGGAAACCCAGTCAAATGGATAACTTTGTTTTCTTAAATTGAGTTCTTTTAATAACATTGAAATAGCACAATGATCTCCGATGGGTATAATATTATAACCCGAATACATTATTATAATAACATAGATATATATTTTATGTTATTATAAGAATAGGTATTTATAATGATTAAAATACGCATTTTTACAGATTGGACACATCCAAATGAAGCAACAAAACATTTTTATTTGAAAACCCAACAGTTATTAGATGACCCCGAATATAATAATAAATATATTTTTACCGATGATAATGACTATACACACGTCTTTATTGCAAATTGTGCAATGCCAAATATAATACATATTCCAAAAGAAAATGTAATAGGATTAGCGTATGAACCAGTTGGACCTAAACCATTTTTGGGTGTAACTCAACAGTTTGTAGAGTACGCCAAAAAACATATTGGAAAATATTACATTGGTTCAAAAGGTAATCTACCTGAACCATTTATAGAACATTTTGGTTATTACCCAGGACATATATTACCAAAAGTTATTACACATAAATCCAAACTGATGTCAATTATGATATCCCAGAAATTGTTTGCTCCCGGACATAAATATCGTCATACTCTTATGAAAAAGATTATTAAAAATGGATTACCAATAGATGTTTATGGAAGAGGGTGTAACTTATATAACACATCACACCCAAATTTCAAAGGTCAATTTGAAAGTTCTGAGTTATACGACGATTATTTGTTTACTATATGTATTGAAAACTTCTCTACTCCACATTACTTCAGTGAAAAAATAATCAATCCGCTATTGCGTAATACAACACCAATATACCAGGGATGTCAAAATATTGATAGTTATTTCCCTGACAATGTAATATGTTTGTCTGGTAATGTTGATGAGGATATTGAATTATTGAAATCTATTTGTAGTGAACCCAATAAATATGTGAAGCAGATTGATAGTGAAAAAATAATGAATATTGTTAGTGTAAAGAATGTTATACAAAATTGGATGTAATCATATAAAGATTATTTTAATAATATAATCATAATGAGTAAAATTTGTTTTATTACTGCTATTTACGGTGATTATGAAAGTTCATGTAAAAAGTTTACACAACAGACAATTGACACTGACTTTATATGTTTTACGAACAATGAGAAAATAATCAATAATGGATGGATAATTGATACGACACCATATCATATATTAAATGTAAATAAGATTGATGATAATACTTATATTAATTCAATATGTAATAATAAACATACATTTAATATTGCAAAATACTATAAGCAATCATTTTCAAATATACCTCGGTTGGACGATTATGATGTTATTGTATGGTTGGATGGAACAATTGAAATTATATATGATAAAACAAGCGAATATATTTTAAATAATATTTATAAGGAAAAAGTTATTGGATGGAATCATGAGCGACGTTATGGATTTTTAAGCAGAGAAGTAAAAGAGTCTAATTTTGAAAGATACACAAGCACGTATTGGTTCAACCAATCTCAACCATATCAAGATGTAAATAAACAATATCAATCTTATCTGGATGATGGTTATAATGATACTTTTTTTAAAAATATTAATTCACATACACCACACATGGGTGTATGGATTACTTGTTTTGTTGCGTTTCTCCATAAAGATAAAGACGTCAAGCGGTTTTTAGATTTATGGTATTTACAAACATTAAAATATACAACACAAGATCAAATTGGGTTTTCATATGTTTGTCAAAAAACCAATATCATTCCATTTACATTACCTAACAAGGAAGTATTTGGTGATTATCCACATAATAAAACAATGTTTTATATAAAAAATAGACACGGTATATAATTACACATAACTATCAAAAAAATGAAACAAATTATTATTTCAAATAATTTGTATGCTTAGTGATTGAAAACGGCGTATCATAAAAATGTTCGTAATTGATAAAATTTACCTTATTGCTATATAATATGAAGGATATTCCTGTGTCTTCTATTAGATATGGGTAACTATTTGTATACTTATCTAATTGTAGTATATTGTAATCTATTTTTTCCATATGATTAACAATTATTTCGCAAGCAAATTTTGATATATAGTATATTACACCCGAAGCATACAATGTAAATGGTCTAATTAAATATTTTTGTAATTCTTCTAATGACATGTGAATACCGTGTTTTTCATCTATTAATTCATCTTGATGATTTACGTAATATTGTAACATAAATGGGTCATATTTTACATTTTTCAATAATGAAATGTCGTTTGATATATGATTACGTTTGAACGGTGATTGTCCGAAATAATCATATTTTTGTGAATGTATAAATTCTATCAATCGTTCTTCATTGAATATTAAATCATCACCACATCGTAAAATTCCTTGTTTTATCTCAAAAATGTTTGAAAGATGTTTTATCGCTAATGACAGTTTTTTTAACAAGTGTAAATACGAATCCTCACATTTTATGTATAATATGTTGTTTTCTAATATGTACTCATCTTTCAAGAATAGATTTCCTATAACTTTTATTACTTTCCAACCATGATAATTTTCCTTTTTAAGACCGTATTTCTTTAATCTGGTATTTATATGTTTTTCACATGACAATATTAATATAATACCTTCTACTTTTTCCATAATAATATAAATAACATATATATTTATATTATTTTATCAATCAAACCCTAATATCTATGCAACTGGGTCATTATCTACCAATGTAATATTAACCGTTTTACTTGATACGCCATTATACTCACTTGATGAGCTTCCATTCACAACAATATCAATGGTGCTATCAATATTTCCGGTTGCATCACCATCTTCAACACCAGATAATGTTACAGTTTGGGTTATTCCTATCACAGTATTGGAATTAAATACTAGTTGAGATTTATCAATTGAGAAATTGGTACCATTATTTAATGTCAAGTCCAATGTAACGGCATTAACTGGTTTGCTTGTTAATGATACTTCAAATGTCGCCACACCGGCTTCATTTACTGAAATATCACTTACCGATAACATAATATCTGCTACTGTTGTGTTTGCAATAGTAATGGGAATAGATACGTCATCAAATCCAGCAACATCGCTACTAATTACTAATGTATCATTTTGGTCTATCGCATAATTACTTGCGATTGTAGGTATAGCAATTGTTTGAATATTAGACCAATTTGTAGCATCAAATACTATGGAACTAATGCTTCCAATATGAGAACCACTTGAAAATGATAATGTATTATTGCCAACCGGACGTGTAGATAAACTAATATCAAATGATTCGGTTAAACCTTCGGTGATTGTAAGGCTATTGGATTCAACAAATATACCTTTGGACGCGTCATACATTGTTAATATGCGTTTCTCTTGATAATCATATGATACATTGTTTGCGCCACCTCCGCCGCTTGTGAAACTGAAACTAAGATCAATTGTCTCAGGTGAGTTAAACACGCCATTATTTACACCAGATAATGTAATTTGTTGCGGGGTAGCCCAATCAGTAGTTGTAAACGTGAGTGGTACGATTGATGAAACACGACTACTTTGGGTCGGTACAACAGACAATACAACATTATTTACGGGTTCGGCATTCAATGACACATCAATCGCGATTGAGCCATCTTCGTAAAAGAAATTATCAGCATAACTAATAGTTGCTGCTAAGCTTTCATCGTCGCGAACAATCACATATATAACTTTGATAGGTGCTATAGATGTATTATTCTCAACATTTGTTAATGTGATTTCCACACTAACATCTCCATCAGCAACTCCATCATCGGGTTTATTAATAGTAACAACTAATTCCTGTTCTACATTCCAATTTTCAGGAGTATATACTACACTGGATTTATCAAGTGTAACTAATCCATTATTTGAAGCAATATTGTATGTCATATTTTCAGTGGGTTCAAACTTAAGTTTCATTCTTATTGTTTGTGTGGTTACAGAACCTTCATCCCCTACAATAGTGGAATTTGTGGTTCCAGTGACTATGACTTCTTGTATTTCACTGTCGGTTATTTCAATGGGAAGTGTTTTTACGTCATTGCCGGTTAATACGCTTATAGACACTTGTGTATTGATTGTTTTATCAAAAAGGTTATCACTTAATCCTTTAACACTAACTGTCTTTGGCACATTCCAGTTTCTATCAGTAAAATGTAATCGTTGAGGAATAGTTGTCGCTTCTGTACTATCAGCAACCACCATTTCTACGGTTGCTATCGCTAATGGTTTGCTATTCAAAACTACTGTGAACGTGTTATCTGTATTGTTAATGTTTTTTTCGTTTACCTTTAATGTTGCTGGAGACACAATAGATGTAGAAATATCCGGTGTCACTAATCCTTGATTTATAGTAAATACGTCTCGGCTTACACGTCGTCGTAATGCTCGTGAATGAGACCCAATACCTAAACTTGTAAAATTTATGGGTTTGTCTTTCATCGCACCTGAATTCATTAAACCAAATGGTAAACTTCGCATTATATCATATTATTATATTTTCTTCGGTGTAAGTATGTCATCTTGTTTTGTATATCGAATAACATATGAATTTTTATCTGGCACTTCAATCGTCATGTTTTTTTCTAATGATTCATATGTCTTATATGGAACTGCTGTGCGTTTATTACGTTTATCTAAACAACGTTTCACATTATTGAAATATGCAAATACCATAGGAATGTCAATATAGATGGTTATCAAATCGTGGTTCTTCTCATTATTGACCCAGTTAAACATATCTAATTGCTCTTGTTTCAAAAATGTTCCATCTAAAACGATGTTCTTACTTCCTTTGCGTTTCATATAATATTGCGTCTTCTTTACCAATTCATTATAATTCTTTATTTTATCGTCTAAACTAAGAACTTTGTATCCTTGTTCTTTCAACTTGCTCGTAATAGTTGACTTCCCTGAGCCTGGGTAGCCCGATAACAATACGATCTTATTCCTTTTCAGGGATGCTATATGTTGAACTATCTTTGTAATTTGATTATTTATATCTGATATAATATTCTTAAACTCCTTGTTATATGCTTTGAATTGTGGTATTAATTCTTTTTTATCCAATTCATAGTAACATTTTTCTATTTGTTCGTCATCAGACATCTTATATAGTATATATTTATAAAATAATAATTGTGCTTGTAAAATGGTGCATAAATAGTAAAATAAATATTAATTTACTATGCTCCAATGTGGTTAAATAACACTTATGCAGTGTTATGCAGTAAATACCAAAATTCTACGTTTTAATGAATTTTTCTTCTAAAAAAAAGTGGAACGCGATTTTCAAAAGTGGACATTTTTAAAAATGTCCAAAAGTGAAATATGCAAAATAGTTTTTTTCTGTAGTTCTCAAAAATGGGTTTATCGTAAGCATTGCAGTAAATGGATGAAATATTTTTTTGGGAGGCGCTGGAAAAAAAATATTCGGACATTTTTAAAATGTCTGTATATTTTAGGAAAGATGCTAACAAAAACTCGCCAAAACTCGCCACAGAAATTTTACTGTGAGAAATGCCACTATAAATGCTTTAAAATGAGTGATTTTACGAAACACAAAATGACTGCAAAACATAAAATGCTAACAAATGCTAACAAAAACTCGCCGGAAAATTTCAACTGCGTATGCGGAAAGACATACACACATCGTTCATCATATAGCAGACACCGTAAGTCTTGTAATCAAATGATTGAGACTACAACAAACGACAATATACAAATGTTCTTACAAAAACAGTGTGAAATACTGGAAGAACAGAGACAACGCGATGAGAATACTAAAAAAGAACATCAGCAACAAATAGAAAACCTTACCGAACAAATCTCAAATATGTCTCTTGTAACCAATCATAACACTACAAACAAGTTCAATCTTAATTTCTTTCTCAATAATCAATGTAAGGATGCGATTGATTTTCAAACATTCTTAAAACAAATTAAGATTGAGGAGGAAGATTTATTTTATTTCGGGAACCATGGATACCTTAACGGAATGATGAATATTATTGATAAGTCTTTGGGTAGTTTGGAAGTCCATGAACGCCCAATTCACTGTACTGACGTAAAACGTCAAATTATGTATTTCAAGAAGGAGGATGGCACGTGGGAAAAAGACAAGGAAAAATTACAAATGCGTCGTATGATATCTACAATAGATAATAAGAGTTATTATTGTCTTGAAGACTGGGAAGATGGTAATAAATATAAATGTGAGGATATGG
>Ga0213868_10000732_pt1 | contig 31666 bp, 30 predicted proteins | sample PICome_9_FD_160087 | JGI IMG/M metagenome (GOLD analysis project Ga0213868, IMG submission 160087) | Coastal seawater microbial communities near Pivers Island, North Carolina, United States - PICO127 | ecosystem: Environmental > Aquatic > Marine > Coastal | place: USA: North Carolina... | reverse complement strand
TGGCGACGCGTCGCAACCCGCTATGACCGATGTCCCAAAGTATTTCTGTCAGCGATCGCCCTCGCTGCAACCGTCATATTCTGGTTATGAGTCCTGAACCTAAGGTGGGAGACCCAATTACCCCCCTTGGTCATAACGCTGGAAACTATTACCTCATTCCACCAAGTGGACAGCTGCGGAAGTTCAGCGCTGAATCTCTGGAGAGTGGAAGGGGCGTTAAATCGCTTCTTGTTGGTCAAGGTCCTGACGTTCAGGCTTGGTGTTTGGAACGATTTTCGACTGGCGACGGTAACTGGAACCCAAAAGCAGCGGGCCTCTGGATCATTGAAAGATGCAATGAGAAGGGGGTGTTTGATCCTGATCGTGCTGATTTACGGTCGATTGGAGTATGGCGAGATCGCTTTGGTGCCGCTGTCGCTCATTGCGGAAACCGTCAGGTCGCTTCCGATGGTTCAGTCAATCTTTTAGAAAGTACATCAATTGGGGCAATCATGATTGGGGCAAGGGCAATTGAACCACCAAGCCTTGCAACTATTTCGCCAAGACTTCGACTAGACCTGCTGCATCGAATTAGGGAGCAGTGGGGTTGGAAGCGAAGTGTCGATGCGGACATTTGGTTGGGTTGGGTCGCTGCGGCCTGCCTGGGAGGGTTTCCGGAGTGGCGCACGCACCTTTATGTCCATGGCAGTCGCGGAAGCGGAAAGTCAAAGTTGCTAGAATTAGCTGCAGCCCTCCTCGGCGAGTTGGCCGGCGAAATCGTAAACGATGCAACCGAAGCCGGGTTGCGGCAATCAAGAAATAATGAGGCGCGACCTTTGCTCATCGATGAGTTCGAGCCAGACGAGAACCCTCGCAATGCCAGCCGTCAGGACAGTATACTGGCTTTGTTTCGACGCATGTCAGGCGGTGGAGGCGGAAGAATATCGAGGGGCGGCGCTGATCATACGTCGAAGTCGTTCCGATTGATTGGGGCCGCCTATGTGAGTTCGATCAATCACATACAATTTGAACCGCAGGACAGTTCACGGATTGTCGTCCTGGGATTATCGCCAATCCCAATACCGACGGCACCCTCAAGTGGGAAAGACAAGCTGTCGGAGGTGTTTGAGATCTGTCAAAAGATGTCGTCACAGTTTCGCGGCAGGATGCTTGCTCAAAGTGAGCGTTGGGACAGAACGCATGCGGCGATTTCAAAAGTAGCAAGGTGGAAAGGTGCTGATAGTCGGCAAGCAGACACCGCTTCCACCATTCTCACGGGATTGGACCTCTTTCTCTTTGATGGCGAAATTGACGAACTCCGTTTGGGGGACCTTAGTGAGCCGATGATGGCAATGATCACAGCTACAGACGACGATGGCGAGCACTCCGAGGGACTAGACGCCTTGGACTACTTGTTTTGTTCAGCGTTAACTTTGGATCATGGCCTGAAGCGAACAGTTGGAGAGTTACTGGCCGCCGTAATTTGCAAGTCTGATGGTGCTGAAATTGCTGCCCCAGAGGCGGCCCTTGCGCGCCATGGAATCTATATTTGCGCTAATAAAGAGGCCTTTGCTGTTCGATCTGGTAAGCAATCCCCAGCCTCGGTGCTCTATGAAAAAACGAAGTGGGCAAAGGGTGCACACGTCTCGGCGTTGATGAAGGTCAGCGGCGTTCAGAAGCCTGCAACAGCCGTGCGGTTTGGACGACATGGACAGCAAAGAGTCGTGACTATTCCGGCAACGCTGATTCCTGGCGAAGATTGACATGTCATAGTCGCTGTCCCAACTGCGAGTTGCTGTCACATCTAACGCTTTGAAAAGACTTACAGACACGTTAGTTGACGGGTGTGACAGGTAAACAAGCAGCCACGTACTTTTATTAGAAGTATCAATTTATCAACTGAATATACAAATTAAGATTAGTGTAACAGTCGCGAAAGTGTAGAGATAACAAGATGCTAGCTGGGACACAGGGCTGTCCCGGCGGCGTCACACTTATGATACTTGTCACACAAACATATGGCTGTGAGGCGTTCCCCTCAACGTATTTGGGTTTTGATCGGCAGCAAGTGTTCGAAACCCTACTTTGTGCTACACTGAATTGCGCAGATCTCAAGACTTGGGTCCTTCCTGAGCCCTTTCTACACAGGGGTAATGCGCACCCCGTTGGGTTCGACTGATATAGAATTCCGAGAGTTCAGGTTTGGGTTCTTGTTGTTGTTTTGTGGAGTGTGATTGAGTGGTCTATGGCTCATTCCTGCCCACCACAACAAATTGAAGCGGCTGATAGCGATAAAATTTGGAATCTCGTCGCAACCCAAGTGGTTGGCGTCGCTCCGCTGTGTTGACGCGGTCAATAGATCTGTACGACATGCTGCATAGCGGGATGACTATAGGGTGAGATAAAATTAATGTTGGACAACCGGTTGATCAATGGCGTTGCCGTCAAGAAACGCATTATTCAAGAGGTGCGCGACTACACCTCATCTCAGTTGAACATGCCACGCTTGGTGTCCATTCTTATCGGAGATACACCAGAGGCCGACGTTTACGTTCGTAACCAAGCGCGTGGGGCCGAACAAGCTGGCTTACCATTCGCGCAGCTAAGGTGGCCGGCCGACATTTCGCAAGATGAATGCAAGGCGCGCATCTTAGAGATGAACGACGATCCCAGTGTTCTGGGCATCATTCTGCAACGCCCACTACCTGATCATGTCAATGTGCGCTCGCTGCAGTCGGCGATTCATCCGCTTAAGGATGTCGAAGGGATGAACCCGGCCTCAATTGGTAACATTGTTTATTCTGATGTTGCACTTGCGCCGTGCACTGCTGCCGCAAGCGTGGAGCTCATCAAGGAAACCGGCCTTCCGATGCAAGGATTGGAGGTCGTGATGATTGGCCATTCCGAAATTGTAGGGAAACCCGCAGCGATGATGCTGATGGCTGAAGGCTGTACAGTGACTGTGTGCCATCACATGACCCGATCTGTTGCGATGCATTCCAGGCGCGCTGATGTTGTGGTTGTGGCTGTGGGAAAAGCGCATTTGATTGGACCAGACATGATCAAGCCAGGTGCGGCCGTGATCGATATTGGGATCAATCAGATAGAAACACCTGAGGGAACCAAGATCGTGGGTGATGTCGATACTGACGCTGTTAAGGAAGTTGCTGGCTGGATCAGTCCTGTTCCTGGTGGCGTGGGTCCTGTGACAGTCGCGATTTTGATGCGTAACGCGGTTGTGGCGCATCAGCGTCAGATCGCAGCGGGTTGGCTATAACGCCAGATAGCCGATCCCGGCAAAAGTAATGCCGCATCCCAGCCATTGCAACGCACTCAAGCGTTCCTTCAAGAATAGCCAAGCTAGCAAAATGGTTAGAAGCCCAAATACTGACGCTGCAACGGCTGCATACTGTGCATTCGGCAGGCCCCCGGCAGAGACAATGCTGGCAAGGGCGATACTGTCGGCAATGCCCATCAGTGTTAAGACGACCAAAGCACTTTTGCCCGGCCAAAATGGCAGACGCCACGCGACGATGATGCCTAAGAGCAGAACGATTGCAGTGACCCGTGTGACCAATGTCGCCGACATATGGTGCGATAACTCGGCGGCCAACTGGCCAAGTGCGAATGTTCCCGCAAAACCTATGGCTGCCACAACGGCGTAGATGATCGTAATGCCCTTGGCGGGTACGTCGGATTTGCTATCGTCTGCGAGTGCTGCAACCAAGCCAACACCAGTGATCACGGCCAGCACCGCAATCAGTTGTGGGGTTGTTAGCACCGTTCCGTTGAAGACGGCCCAACCCACCGATAGAATTGGATAGCTTGCGATAATGGGTGCAACCAGTCGTACGGGACCGCGCTGAAACGCGCCATAGAGGCCCAAACTGGCGGTCAGGAAAAACACGCCGGACAATGCGGCATAGACAAGGGCAGGGCCGCTGATTGAGTGATAGCTTTGCGTGACGCCCATCATGCCCAGATGAAAAGCCAAACCGACAGTCAAAACTGTGAGCAAAGACGCCATAAGTGGAATGGTCTGTGACACGACCCGAATAGCAAAGTCATGTAGTCCCCAGCAAACTGCGGCAATGAAACCAAGTGCGAGTGCGCTCATTTATCGGATCTAAAAAAGGGAATCAAAAAAACCAGACATGCTAACAAAAAGAACACCGAACCGAGCATTGCCCAGAAACTGCCGATGCTAGCGACGCAAAACCCAAGCGCTGAGATCACAAACAGGATCCAACCTACGAAATTTATCTTGTGATTGGTCATATGGTCCGTTTTTGTTTGCTCAGGTGTTTTAGATATGTATTCTTCAGGTTAAATAAATATTCCGCTTATGCAACAGTGCCGAGGGCCAGTATGCTAACAGATTACGCAAGAGTGCTATCGGGTCCACCGCGGCCAAGCAATATTATTCAGCCGCAGGTGTTTTCCCTGCCGCCTGGTACCGAACGATACGTCGTTGCTGGAAGCGGAGCGGTCTTGATCCCGATCTTTAGCGGTGATCGCATTGAAATCACCAATGATGAGGGTGGACAACTGTGCGAAGTCGTCGCGGCTGACAAGAAGGGTATAGACGCGGGTATTGTCGGGATGAACGGCGATATGCACGCAAATGGGCTTAAGGCGCTTTTAGCGAGCGATGATCAATCCTTGCGTGGGTTACGGATGGGTCTTGATGCGCGGGGAATTGATCTTAGCAAATCCGGTGCGTTTGGTCTGTTTGGCGCGTCCTCTCCTGCCAAAGATAGGGCCGAAATGACTGCGCTACGTGATGGTGTCTTGATTATTGCGGCACCCGGTGGGCGGATGGATTTTGAAGCGCAGAACACGACCACACCACTGACGGTTGTGGTGTCGCGTGCGAAGATCAAAAGCCAAGTGCGGTTCGAACTACCTAATCCCTTGGCTGATCCAGTTGCCGACATTCGTGTGCATACCCAAACTGCAGAGGCGTTTTTTGTCAAAGCAGGGGACTACATCCAGATCATCGATGTTGATGGACGCCAGTGCTCGGACTTTGAATGCTTTTCGGCACGAAAACTCGATAAGGGTATTGAGCACGCACTGGACGTGACGACGACCCGGACCCTGATGGGTCACGCTTACCCAATGCCGGGCTTGCATGCCAAATACTATGATCAGGAAATGCTGCCATTGGTTGAAGTGGTGCAAGACACCTGCGGAAGACACGACGCTTTCGCGCTCGCATGTAGTGCGAAATACTATGACGATATTGGCTATCCCGGGCACGCAAACTGTTCTGAAAACTTCAACACCGCACTATCGGCTTTTGACATCACTGGTCGCCCGGGTTGGATGGCGATTAACTTTTTCTTCAATACAGGCTTGGACGATCACGGTGTGATGTATGCTGACGAACCATGGTCGCGTCCCGGTGATTATGTGCTGTTGCGTGCACTGACTGATATCGTTTGCGTGAGTTCGGCATGTCCTGATGACACGACCGTCGCAAACGGTTGGAATCCAACCGACATTCACGTTCGCACCTACAGCGGAAAAGAAACCTTTCAGCGGTCAATTGCGATCCGCACGACCCCAAATTCGGAGCCGAAAATGACCAAGCAAACCGGTTTCCACGATAGCTTTGCCAAGCACACGCGGAACTTCATCGAATATAAAGGGTATTGGCTTGCCAACTGCTTTGCAGCCGCGGGACCCATCGAGGAATATTGGGCCTGTCGTCAAAAGTCAGTGATCATGGACCTGTCGCCCTTGCGCAAGTTCGAAATCATGGGCCCAGACGCCGAAGCACTGTGCCAATACGTGTTTACGCGCAACATGAAGACACTTGCGATAGGTGGCGTAGTCTATACCGCAATGTGCTACGAGCACGGCGGCATGATCGATGATGGAACCGTGTTCAGGTTGGGTCGCGACAATTTCCGATGGATCGGTGGCAGCGACTATGGCGGCGAATGGATCCGTGAACAGGCCGAAAAGTTAGGGCTGAATGTCCTCATTCGGTCGTCCACTGACCAAATGCACAACGTGGCCGTTCAAGGTCCCGAAAGTCGTGATTTGCTGCGCAAGCTGGTATGGACCGCACCGCATAATCCAGAATTTGACCAGCTTGACTGGTTCCGGTTCACCCCCGCACGCTTGCGCACCGAGGCTTGTACGCCCTTTGTTGTCAGCCGCACAGGCTATACCGGAGAGCTGGGCTATGAGGTTATGTGCCACCCGAAAGACTGCGCGGAAATCTTTGATGCAATTTGGGACGTAGGCCAAGATCACGGGCTAAAGCCGATGGGATTAGAGGCACTTGATATGGTGCGGATCGAAGCCGGATTGATCTTTGCCGACTACGACTTTTGCGATCAGACAGACCCGTTTGAGGCAGGGATCGGTTTCACGGTACCGCTTAAGTCAAAACAAGACGACTTCATTGGACGTGATGCCCTAATTCGCCGCAAAGAGCATCCTGCGCGCAAGCTTGTTGGTCTCAACATCGACGCGCAAGTCGAGGTTGGGCACGGCGATTGCATTCATATTGGACGGGCTCAAATTGGTGAGGTGACATCATCCATCCGCTCGCCGATGCTGGGCAAAAACATCGCGATGGCGCGGGTTGATGTGGCACATGCCGCTGCAGGAACTGCGCTGGAAATCGGGCAACTCGACGGCCATCAAAAGCGGCTTCCAGCGACAATTTCTGAAACCCTTGCCGCTTACGATCCAAAGAAAGAACGTCCAAGATCATGATACAGCGGGCGATCATAGGAGCAGCGTTTTGCGCGTTCATTGGGTCGCCCACATTTGCGCAATCGGTTAAGCTGCAAGAACACGAAATCAGTGCGCTTTTAACCGGAAATACTGCTGTAGGTGAGTGGGAAGGTGCTAGATACCGTCAGTTCTTTGCCCCCGACGGCAGCACGATCTACGCGCAAGAGGACGCACGATCGGCCTTGGGTCAATGGCGCGTTGAAGGCGAGGAATTCCAAAGCCTTTGGCCCTCAAATAACGATTGGGAGGGCTGGTTTGTGATGGAATTTGCAGGAGATTTCTATTGGGTAAGCAAGACAACGCCTCCCACGCCATTCGAGGTGCTAGAGGGATCACAACTGGTGATGGAATAGATGTCCAATAAAGCAATTGTCTCTGCTGCCTTTGTACTGTCCAGCACGGTTGGCGCATGGGCAGATGGCTTCTGCGCACAACTCGATACGTTGATGGCCGCCACGTTGAATCCAAGCGCAGTCGTGACTTTTGATCTGGGCGAAACGTTGGACCAGCCTGCAAACTGCACTCATTCGCGTGGATTGAAAGGCGTGTCGTCGCTTCACTGCGCGCAAGAATTTGCATATAGATCAACGGACGCTAAGACAGCATTTGGCAACCTGTTGGAGAAAGTGTCACTATGTACCATCGCTATAAGCCGAGATGACCAATTAGTCAGCCACCCTGACAGCTACGACTTGCGTCAGTTTCAACTAGGCTCAGGCACTGTCAGTGTATCATTGAAAGATAAGGCATCACTCGCGGAGACTTACCTATTTTTGCGAGTTTCACAGCCGGGCACGCCTTAATTTTGCAGATATACCTCTAGGCTGTCGTCCAACGCATCTTTCCATGGTGTGTGGTGAACAGGTGCCATCGTTCCGGTCATCACCGACGCATATGAGTTGTCGCGGAACGTCATGATGCCTTTTTTCTTATGACCTTTCCATGCCTTGAACGCCTGACAAGCACCTTCAACATCAAAGCTTGGGTAATCTGTTTCAGCCACCAGTTCTTGGATGTAACTGCCCTGATACCAGATCGCATCGTAGTCATCGGCACCGGCATCTTCGCGCGCTAAGCGGTCGCTCACATCCGCTATCATTGCCGCACGATCGGGCAGGGTGATCCGGTCCATAATCACGTCACGGATCCACCAGGCTTGCGCGTCAAACATGTTGAACGTGAACCACTGATCCTGCATGCCGATATAGAACAATGCGGGGTCATTCACAAAGGCCACACCCTTATAAAGGTCAGCCGTTGCCAACCTGTTCGCGGTCTTCAAGCGAAGGCTGTCGGGCATGAATGGGAAATGGTGTTTGTAGCCTGTGCAAAGGATCACGGCATCAACGTCTTTGGATGTACCATCTTTGAAATGTGCGGTTTTGCCGTCAACATGGGTTAGCAATGGGACTTCTTGCCAGTTGTCAGGCCAGTCATAACCCATCGCTGCGGTGCGGTGGCTGACTGTGATCGACTTGGCCCCATATTTCCAACATTGGGACCCAATGTCTTCTGCTGAATAGCTGGTTCCGATAATAAGAACATCTTTGTCCTTAAACTCCATCGCATCGCGGAAATCGTGGGCGTGGAGGACGCGGCCCTTGAAAGATTCAAAGCCATCGAATTGCGGCACATTCGGCGTAGAGAAGTGGCCAGAGCAGACAATTACATGATCAAACGCTTCGGTATACGTGTGATCTTCGGGTAAGTTGCAGACTGTGACGTTAAACTTATCTCCATCCTTCTCGACCCAGCGCACTGCTGTTTCAAACTTGATCCAGTCTCGGACGCCCGCCTTTTTAACGCGGCCCTCGATGTAGTCGAATAACACGGCCCTTGGAGGGTAGCTGGCGATTTGCTTACCGAAGTGTTCTTCGAACGAATAATCAGCGAATTCCAAACCCTCTTTTGGGCCGTTTGACCATAAGTAGCGGTACATAGAGCCGTGAACCGGTTCGCCGTATTCATCCAGCCCGGTGCGCCATGTGTAGTTCCAAAGACCACCCCAATTTGACTGTTTCTCAAAGCAGACAATTTCGGGTATTTTCGCTCCGACCGCTTGGGCTGACTGGAATGCGCGCAATTGTGCCAGCCCTGATGGTCCGGCGCCGATAACGGCGATACGTTTGGTCATGTGTACCTCTATTTTTGGGGCGGGGGTATTAGATGTCTAGCGTGTTAGCCTTTTCCCATGATGAGAAGTGCGAGCAAAAGTCGTTCCATTCGCTGTGCTTCATCTTTAGGTAAGCCGCAGAGAACTCTTCGCCCATTGCGGCCTTCAGGCCCTTGTCCTTGTCGTATTCGCGCAAGGCATCCAACATATTCAGTGGCAGCAATGGCGCGCCTGTAACTGTATGTCCCTCTGCATACATGTCGATGTCATGTCGTTTGCCGGGATCAGCTTTTGAACGAATGCCAGACAAACCGGCAGCGATGATGACCGCCTGCAAGAGATACGGGTTCACGGCGCCGTCAGGCAATCGCAACTCAAACCGACCTGGTCCAGGCACGCGCACCATGTGGGTGCGATTGTTACCGGTCCACGTGACGGTGTTGGGAGCCCAAGTTGCACCAGAGGTTGTTCTTGGGGCATTGATCCGCTTGTAACTATTGACGGTTGGGTTCGTAATCGCTGCCAACGCGCTGGCGTGTTTCATAATCCCGCCTAAGAAGTGCTTGCCGGGTTCCGACAGCCCCAACTCGCCGGTTTGTCCTTCACCACTGCCTGCAAACACGTTGGTCTTTGCTTTGGCACCTGGTGCATCCCAGACTGAAATATGGGCGTGACAGCCGTTCCCTGTGAGACCTTCAATCGGTTTGGGCATGAACGTCACACGGTAGCCATGTTTTTCTGCGACGCATTTCGCCATGAATTTGAAGAAACTATGCTTGTCCGCAGTCTTGAGTGCGTCGTCAAAGTCCCAGTTCATCTCCCACTGGCCATTCGCATCTTCGTGGTCGTTTTGATAGGCGCCCCAGCCCAACTCTAGCATGTGATCGCTGATCTCGCGGATCACATCAAGACGACGCATAAAGGCTTGTTGGTCGTAACAAGGCTTGGCGGCCGTGTCGTAAGGATCGCTGATTTGGTTGCCGTCAGGGGTCAGCAAGAAGAACTCGGCTTCGATGCCTGTTTTAACATGCATGCCCATTTCGGCGGCTTCAGCCACCAGCTTGCGCAATACGTTGCGCGGCGCTTGGGCGACGTCTTCGCCTTCCATCACGCAGTTACCGGGAACCCAAGCGATTTCTTTGTTCCATGGCAGGATGATCACTGCTTCGGGATCTGGCACGGCCAGCATATCAGGGTGGGCAGGCGTGAGGTCCAGCCATGTAGCAAAGCCCGCAAAACCGGCGCCATCCTCTTGCATGTCTGCAATAGCCCTTGCCGGAACCAGTTTGGCCCGCTGACCCCCAAAAAGGTCAGTGAACGAGATCATGAAGTATTTCACGCCATTGTCTTCGGCGAATTTTGCCAGATCTGTTGTCATGTCATTTCCCTGTCGTCTTTTTTGAAAAGGGCGCGTACCGAGATCGGCCGCGCCCTGTTTAATTAGTAACTTGTGCCGGGCTTGCCGGGATACCAGTCGGTTCCCGCAAGGGGGATTTTTGCCATTGCAGCGGCTTCCATGGTCAACGCGCAAAGGTCTTCTGGTTCGAGATTATGCACGTGGTTCTTGCCGCAAGCGCGTGCGATCGTCTGCGCTTCCAACGTCATCACCTTCAGGTAATTATTCAGACGTCTCCCACCTTCGATGGGGTCGAACCGCGCCATCAGTTCCGGATCTTGGGTTGTGATACCCGCCGGATCGCGACCTTCATGCCAGTCATCGTAAGCCCCGGCCGTCGTGCCAAGATCATTGTATTCGCTTTCCCATTTGGGATCATTGTCACCAAGCGCGATGAGTGCTGCAGTCCCGATTGCAACCGCGTCAGCGCCAAGTGCCAAAGCCTTAGCAACGTCAGCGCCACCGCGAATACCACCAGAAACTACAAGCTGGACTTCGCGGTGCATCCCCATGTCCTGCAGGGCGCGAACCGCTTCGCGAATACACGCGAGGATCGGTTGACCGACGTGTTCGATAAAGACGTCTTGCGTCGCGGCCGTACCACCTTGCATACCATCAAGGACCACGACATCGGCCCCGGCTTTAACAGCAAGTGTAGTGTCGAAATAAGGGCGGGCGCCGCCGATCTTAATGTAGATTGGTACTTTCCAACTGGTGATCTCACGCAGTTCCAGAATTTTGATCTCTAGGTCATCTGGACCGGTCCAATCAGGATGGCGACAAGACGAGCGCTGGTCGATCCCTTTTGGCAGGTTCCGCATTTGGGCCACACGGTCAGAAATTTTCTGCCCCAACAGCATACCGCCGCCACCTGGTTTTGCGCCTTGCCCCACAACGATTTCAATCGCATCTGCGCGACGAAGATCATCGGGGTTCATTCCGTAACGGGATGGCAGATATTGATAGACCAGCTTGCTCGAGTGACCGCGTTCCTCTTCGGTCATGCCGCCATCACCTGTGGTCGTCGACGTCCCAGCAAGGGTAGCGCCGCGGCCTAATGCTTCTTTCGCCGGACCAGACAAAGCGCCGAAGGACATGCCGGCGATCGTCACCGGAATATCGAGCTCAATCGGGTTCTTGGCAAAGCGCGTGCCCAATAGAACCTTGGTGTCGCATTTTTCGCGGTACCCTTCGAGCGGATAGCGTGAAATTGAGGCGCCCAAGAATAGGAGATCATCAAAGTGCGGTACTTTGCGTTTCGCGCCGCCGCCTCGAATATCGTAGATGCCTGTGGCCGCCGCGCGCCGAATCTCGGCGTTCACTGGATTGGTGAACGTTGCCGATTGAATCGGCATCGTGCGCGGGGCGCCTTTATGGTCGTCTTTCATCAGATGCCCCTTAGTATGCGTTGTCGATGTTGAAATTATAAAGCTGTCGGGCAGAGCCGTAGCGGGTGAATTCTTCGGGCTTGGCGTCTGATCCAGCGCGTTCCAGAAGATCGGTCAGAATTTCGATGTGCTCTGGGCGCATCTCTTTTGCGATGCAGTCGGCACCAAGTGATTTCACAGTTCCGCGCACGAACAAGCGCGCTTCGTAGAGTGAATCTCCCAATGCTTCTCCGGCATCACCGCAGACCACAAGATTGCCGGACTGCGCCATAAATGCGCTCATATGGCCGATGTTGCCATGAACGACGATATCGATGCCTTTCATCGAAATACCGCAGCGCGACGATGCATTCCCTTTGATCACGAGCAATCCGCCATGACCGGTCGCCCCAGCATATTGGCTTGCGTCACCGTCAATGACCACCTTGCCAGACATCATGTTTTCGGCAACGCCCGGTCCAGCCGAGCCATTGATATTGATGGTGGCTTGCTTGTTCATACCGCCACAGTAATAGCCGGTTGACCCCTTCACCGTGACCTCAATGGGCGCATCGAGACCGCAGGCAATCGCGTGGCTGCCCTTTGGGTTTGTGATTTCCCATACAGTTTGGTTGGTCGTCTCGGACTGGGCATGCAGAGTCGCGTTCAATTCGCGCAGGCTAGTGGCCTGTAGGTCGATTGTTTGCATAATTAAGCTGCTTTCTCTGACGCGGTAGGGGCCGCGCTATGGCTCCAGAAATAGACGGTCGCAGGTTCGGGTTCCCAAACGCGGGCATTGTCGATGCCGGGCAGGTCCACCAAAGCGCGATATTCGGAACCGAATGCAACATACTGGTCAGTTTCAGCCATCACGGCTGGCTTGCACGCAATAGGATCGCGGACTACGCCAAAGCCGTCCTTTGTTCCGACAACGAAAGTAAAGAAACCGTCGAGATCACTCAGACTGCTTTCCAAAGCCTCGCCAAGGGTCATACCGTTTTGCATTTGCCATGTCAGATAAGCAGCACCAACCTCGGTGTCGTTCTCGGTTTCGATGTGGATACCTTCGCGGCGTAGTTTGCGACGCAGCGAGTTGTGATTGGACAGCGATCCGTTGTGCACCAAACACTGATCATTACCAGTGTTGAACGGGTGCGCACCCATGGTTGTGACCGCTGATTCTGTCGCCATGCGGGTGTGGCCAATGCCATGACTGCCACTCATCTGCTCAATTTCAAAGCGTGCTGCCACATCTTTGGGCAAGCCCACTTCTTTGTAGATTTCGATGCTGTCGCCCCTGCTCATCACACGAACGGTCGGTTTAAGTGTGCTTAGCGCAGCGCGTGCTTCGGTCATCATTCCAGCGGAAATTGTAAGCACAGCGTGGGTGTTTACTATGGCCATGCTCACGGTGGAACCTAGCGCCTGACCCAGGGCTAAATCCAGCCCTGCAAAGTCAACATCAGGGGTGTCAGACTGCACCGTCAGCTTGGACTTACCTGTTGTTTCGCCGCCATAAATTGCTATGCCCGCGCTATCGGGACCTCGATCCGTCATGGTAATCAGCATAGACGTCAGCATCTTTCCCAAATCAGGTTCTAATGCCTTATCTTTGAGGAATAGCCCTACAATTCCACACATATTCAAATCCTTGAAACTTCTATGCCGCTGGATAAGCGTACATTCGAATCCAACGCTAGCACCAAACATTTTGCCACTCAACCGTTAGGAAACTTTTTTTCATATTAGGCAAAAAGTATTTGGTCGACACGGATGGGTGTGCTTCATTGATGGGAAGCGATCGATAAAATTTACAAGGTCGCAGTCAACAGAATTCCAGTGTGGGAGTATCGACCTTGGAAGAACAATTTGCAGAACTCGTCGCGAAAGTGGCCGAGCTAGAAGCGACAAGTGGGGGTGCTTCGGTCACCAACACGATGTTTGCCGAAACATTCTATTATTTAACGATCCCTTTGATGATCATCATCCATGTGGGATTTTTGGCCTATGAGATGGGCGCATCCCGCCTAAAGAACGTGTTGTCGTCTGGTGTGAAGAACATTCTTGCCTTCGCATTTATGATCCCGACATTCTATTTCTTTGGTTGGTGGGTCTATTGGGCGTTCCCAACAGGTCTTCCGGGTGCACCGGGCCCAGCAGGTATCTCAGGCATAGAATACGCTAATGCGATTGCATTGGGTTGGGGCGATTCCGCACAATACATGGCACCGAATATTGCCGACAACGCATCGGGTGTGTTCTTTGGTGCGTTTGCATTATTCGCCGCAACAACGGCATCAATCATGTCAGGTGCAGTGATCGAACGGATCCAGACCGTAGGTTTCGTGATCCTCGCCATTGTGCTTGGGTCCTTCGCATGGGTTGTCGCCGCAGCTTGGGGCTGGCACGCCGATGGCTGGTTGGTCACAAAATTCGGCCTGCATGACTTTGGGGCTGCCGGACTTGTACACGCGGTTGCAGGTTTCTTCGCGCTTGGTGTGCTGATCAATCTTGGACCTAGGATTGGCAAATTCAATACTGATGGCTCTGCCAATGCGATTGCTGGACACAACATGCCGCTGACAGTAATCGGCTTGATGCTGATCATTGTAGGTTTCTTTGGCTTCTTGATGGCCTGTGTAATCGTGCCGGGCGAAGCTTGGAGCTGGTTCCCTGATAAGTTCTCAACCATCTACGGTACGCCAATTACCTTGTCAGCGCTTTCGTTCAACATTCTGATGGCAATTGCAGGTGGTATAATCGGAGCATGGGTTCTGACCCGCGATCCGTTCTGGATGATGTCGGGCGCACTTGCTGGGATCATCTCGACCGCATCTGGTTTGGATATCTACTTCCCAGCTATGACGTTCATCATAGCATTCAGCGCGGGTCTTATCCTTAAGTTCTGTGCTGACTGGTTGGAACGCCGTGGTATTGACGATGCAGTTGGTGCCGTCACCGTGCATGGTACGATCGGCTTATATGGCGTCGTCATGCTGGGTGTTATGGCCTCTGGTTTCCCAGCACTCCAGGGTGCCGCGGGCGAAGTCGCTACGATTTCCATTATGGGTCAAGTTATTGGTGCAATCGTCTTCTTCTTGGTTGGCTTCGTGCCGGGCTACGGTGTGTCATACCTTCTTAAGATGTTTGGTATGCTGCGGATCCGTGAAGGCGCAGAAATCGCTGGTATGGATACTGTCAAAGTCCCTGCCCAAGGTTACCCAGAAGGCATTCCACCATCCGCGGTTGCGGCTGAATAATGCGCAAACTCAAAGAAAGGAAAACCAATGTTCCCATATGATGAAGCAAGTTGGTCAGTCGTAGACGGTGCAATGTTTGCAGGTTCGGGCACCGCCCTGCCAGGTCTGACAACGTTTATTGCAGCAGTTATTTGCATCGCGGTTTTAGTCTACGGACAACGTTCTGAGACGGCCAAGGCCAAAGCGTTCGACTAGCAACGCAAGAACACCACGCGCGAGGGGCCACCAAATTGGTGGCCCTTTTTGCATTTAATTGCCTGACAGGAAAAAAAGTTGCACAGTAATGTTGCTTTTTCAAATAGGCTGGGGCTGAATACACAAGTAAATAATAGAGTCGAAATACAGGGGAAATATCATGGCCATCATCTGGAGACACTCGGCGCTCGCGCATCGCCACGCTGCAATTGGTGGCGAACTTGAGGATTGGAACGGGATGGGCACAGCTTGGTTCTACGATCACGCACCCGAACGTGCCAAAGCTGACTATGAGGCGATCCGCACCAAAGCTGGCCTGATGGATGTTTCTGGCCTAAAGAAATGCCACGTTGTCGGCCCTGACGCGGCTTATGTGATTGATCGCGTCACCACCCGCAACGTTGAGAAAATCGCGCCTGGTCGTTCTACCTATGCTTCAATCCTTGGTGCGGACGGCAAGTTCATTGATGATTGTATTATCTACCATCTTGCGGTGAACACTTGGATGGTTGTCCACGGCACTGGTACCGGGATGGAGCAACTGACAGCAGTTGCCGCAGCGAAGAACTGTTCTGTGCTGTTTGATGACGACCTGCACGATATGTCGCTCCAAGGCCCCGTATCCGTAGACTTCCTTGCCAAGCACATCACGGGTATTCGCGATCTGGCCTATTTTGGAATTATGCAAACGCGGCTCTTTGGTCGCGACGTTATGATCAGCCGTACCGGCTATACTGGTGAGCGTGGATACGAGATATTCTGTCGGGCAAAGGATGCCGTGCATCTGTGGGACAATATCCTAGAGGGCGGCAAGGACATGGGTATTCGACCCGTGCAGTTCAGCACGCTCGATCTGTTGCGGACTGAAAGCTACTTGTTGTTCTATCCTGGCGACAACTCCGAAACCTATCCCTTTGAAGGCGAAACCTGTGGCGATACACTATGGGAGCTTGGGCTGGAGTTCACTGTGTCTCCTGGAAAAACGGGCTTCATCGGTGCTGAAAATCACTATGCTGCCGAGGGAAACGAGCGCTTCAAGATTTATGGAGTTCAACTTGACGGCACAACGCCAGCAGATGAAGGTGCTGCTTTGTTGCAAGATGGAAAGCAAGTTGGCCATGTCACTTATGGGATGTATTCCGACGTCAATAAACACAACGTCGGTATCGCGCGTATGCCAGTGGCTGCGGCAACGCCGGGCACTGTGCTGACTGTACGCAATGGTGATGGCACAGAAATTGCGGCTGTCGCGGCCGAGATGCCATTCTACGATAAGGATAAATCTATCCGGACTGCCAAAGGTTAAGCTATGTCTAAGTTCGTGTTTCCTGAAAGCATCCTAAGCAGACCTGTTTATGGCACTTTAGAACCCCGCCGGGGGGCTGCGTATTTGTTCATCGCTGACGCGTCTGGGGCGGAGGCAATTATAGACGTTGCCACCCCGCAGATGATGGCAAAGGCGCACATTATCTATATTCCAAAAGGCGAAGGTTTTGCTGAAAACTTGCGGCAACTAAACCCTGCGCAGTTCTATGAAGGGCCCAGTTACGAGGCTGCGGTGTCGCGGATCCGTAAGGCATTGATGGATGCAAAAATGGGGCTTCAGGTGTATCTTTCTGGCACCGAAGGGCTGATGGGGCAGGCGCAACATGAAGCCATGCAAGCAGGCATACCGCACACAGCGATCCAGACCGAACATCGTGGGTCCACTGCGCGCCGGATGCAGTGCGTGCATTGCAAAGGGATCACCGAAGACGTGATGATTGATCCGTTTGTTTGTGCTCACTGCGGGCTGAACCTGTTTGTACGAGATCACTATTCGCGGCGCTTGGCTGCTTATCAAGGTGTTTGTATTGACGCCGAAGACCCGGGCAATGTTCCCGCATCCAAGGGGATTTACGAATGAGCGGGGCAGAGAAAATCGCCGTCACTGTAACGGATATCGTACCGTTAAATGATCTCGTGACACGGTTCGAATTCAAACGAACTGACGGTGGGCTGATGCCTACATTTTCTGGTGGAGCACATAGCGTCATTGAAATGCGTGACGGTGATATCATCCGAATGAACCCATATTCGCTGATGTCGGACCCAATGGATCAGACGGCTTACACGATTTCGGTGCGGCGCGATGATGAAGGTAGGGGCGGGTCGCTGTTCATGCACACGCAAGTGAAGGTTGGTGACGAAATGGTCATCGGCTATCCGGTGAACCTATTCAGCCTTGATTTGCGCGCGCGTAAACATCTGTTTCTTGCCGGCGGGATTGGGATCACGCCGTTTCTTGCACAGATCAAACAGTTGGAACGGTTCAACGGCAACTGGGAATTGCACTATGCGTGCCGCACCAAGGCGCTGGGCTCTTATGTTGATATGCTTTCAGATAAGCATCCGAACGAGACCCATATCTATTACGATGATCGAAAACAGCTTATCGACTTAAAGAACTTGCTGGATGGTCAACCGCTTGGCACGCATGTTTATGTCTGCGGCCCGAAGGGCATGATAGATTGGGTGCGCAAGACGGCGACTGAAGAAGGTTGGCCACGCGAGGCGATCCACTATGAAGAATTCCTTGCCCCGCAGCCCGGCAAACCGTTTGAGGTCAAGCTGGCTGTGTCAAACAAGACCATTCAGGTCGGTGAACAAGAAAGCCTCCTTGAAGCAATAGAGCGGGCAGGTGTTGACGCACCTTATCTGTGTCGGGGCGGCGCTTGCGGACAATGCGAGACGCGCGTGATCGACTACACTGGCAACTTTATCCACCGCGATCACTGGCTCGATGACGCCGAACATAAACAGGGCGAAAAAATCATGCCTTGCGTCAGCCGCTTTGAAGGCAAAACACTGGTACTGGACCGATAGCATGACCATTCAATTCAATGATGAAACCTTTCGCGACGACTATTCGTTCCATAACTCGGCTTGGGCAATCAAACGCTTTCCGTTCCCGTTCCACGAAGACAGCTATATGTATTCGATCAACATGGAGCAGCACCGTGGCGGGCCAAAAGGGTCAATCTACGAAAAGCGTTTTGACGTAGATGAGCACTACGTTTCAGAAATGCGCGACCGCGCCATGGTTCTTGCTGACGATCCGCTGCGCTGCCAATCACTGCCGCATATGACGCTGGCAGGTTGGGACCTTCTTGAGTTGATTATGGTGTCAAAATCAGAAGATTACCCCGATCTGTTTGAGCTACACCGCGACGGGAACAATTGGCGGTGGGTGAATAAGCCGCTTGGAATTGATGACAGCTTTACGTTTCTTGATGAAACCACTTTGCAATATGGGCCAATGGAATACATCACGCGGCAGGCGCAAGGGGATTTTTGCGTCCTTGATCAACGTGATGACAATCTATGGATGGATGCGGGGACGGTCACAACACAGGCTGACTGGTCGTTAGATTTTGATCTGGGCATGAATTTCTTTGAGTGGCACGCGCCTGTGCCACTTGCCCATGAAAAAGGCATTTTCGTTCGCGCGTTGAAGTTTCTTTTGAACATCCAGCAGGGCGCGCCAGCGCGACGATTGAACTGGACGATGACGGTTAACCCGCTGCTAGATACGTCGCCCGAGAACTATCACAAGTGGGGTATTCAAAAGACCACTATGACACCAGACAGCATTGGGGCACGACAGCATTTGCGCGTAGAGCTGCAAACATTCTACCGTTTGCCACGTTCAAACGCATTGGTGTTCCCAATCCGTTGCTATTTGTGCAGCTTTCAAGACCTTATGTCTGTTCCAAAATGGGGGCGTCGACTGCACCGTGTTGTGCGCGATTTGCCCGATGAACTGGCCACATATAAGGGGTTCATCGACAACCGCCCAATGATGTTGGAATATCTCTCAGCCTTTGATGACGGACAGCCAACATCCCCGGGCATCTGGCCAGATCGTGAGACTGAACCTGCGCTACATACCTAGCTGGTCTGAGGATAGCTGATCACTGACAAATAGCGCGCTGGCAGCTTGACCAAAACCTGTGGCCCGTGGGGCGAATCCGCGTCAAAGAACAAGCTGTCGCCTGGCTTTAGGGGGTAGACTTGCTCGCCATGGCGATAATCGACCTCGCCTTCCAGCATGTAGATTGTCTCGATCCCACCATGTTGGAAGGTTGGAAAAACGTCAGATTCGGCCGTCAGCGTAATAAGATATGGCTCGACGATGACACCGCTGGCGTTGGCACCAATATGGCCCAACAGATTATACTGATGATTTGCTCGGGTGCCGTCACGTTCCAACTCCACGCCTTCGCCGGCCTTTGTGTGTACGGCCATGCGCGACTCTTCGAACCCGTGGAAGAAGGATGTCAGCGGGACCGACAACGCATTCGCAAGCGTCTGCAATGTTGTCAACGATGGTGACGTGTTCCCGTTTTCGATCTTCGACAACATGCCGATAGACAGTCCAGTTGTGGCGGATAGTTCGGCAACGGTTATTTCTTGCTGTTTGCGGAATGCACGAACTTCTCGGCCAATCGCCACCTCCAGCACGTTTTCGCGCTTGTCTCTAATGCGGTGCGGGTCTTGCTGTAGAATTGGTGCAGTCATTTCAGTAATCCGTTTCCCAAGCTGTCTTCGTTTTAGAGCTTTCACCGTTTGTGACAAGCAGCACCCTGCCGAATTCCCATATTCAACAACTGGTTTAGCACAAACATTCCTGTTAGGATAAAAATATGACTGTAGATAAAAATATCGAGATTGGTTTCCTGATTTTCCCAGGCTTCCCTATGGCTTGCCTAACGTCCATGATTGAGCCGCTTCGGGCGGCAAATGAAATCTCCGGTGACGAAATTTTCACTTGGAAATTGGTGTCTGAGCGCGGCGAACGTGTCGAGGCAAGTGCGAAGGTTTGGTTCGAACCGGATCTTGCACTTGATCAAACTGACGACTTGACCCAGCTGTTTGTTTTAAGTGGTCCATCATCTCGCTTTGACAACCCTCTGAAATCAGAAGGCAAATTGCGTAAGTTGGCAAGGCACGGCGTGATCATGGGGGGGGTCAGCGGTGGAGTCTTTCCATTGGCGCGTGCGGGGCTGCTTGATGGTCACACGACCTCAGTACATTGGTGCTATGAGGGCGCATTTAAAGTTGAGTTTCCTGATCTTGTTTCAACAGAAGATGTTATTGCGATTGATCGAGGGCGGGTAACTGCATCAGGTGCCGCCGCCGCATTTGATCTGTCACTTCACTTGATCGAGAGGGTGATGGGCCCCGGCGTTGCAACCGAAGTAGCCTGTTGGTTCCAGCATCCCCACGTGCGCGGAGAAGGTATAAGTCAGCGAAAACCTACATTAAACGGCGAAAGTGCGCATGACATGCTGCCCCCGATCGTTAGGCAAGCAATCGAAATGTTTTCCGATCATATTGAAGATCCGGTCAACATTGCTGATGTCGCCAATGCAGTTGGCGTGTCTGCGCGTCAATTGGAGCGATTGTTTCATCAGACTACGGGCATGACGCCACTGTTGTATTATCGAACGATCAGAATGAGAGTGGCCCGTCAGCTTGTTCTTTATTCAAAGGATACGATGATTCAGATTGCTGCTGCAGTTGGATATGCCTCATCGGGTACATTGATCCAAAATTATGAAGATATATTCAAGATTCACCCCAGCAAAGATCGTGAAAAGATCAATATGTTCAGAGTCCGCGAAAACGCAATTGTGCCGCGTGCTTAAGCGATCGAATGCGCGGATGTGATTATTGAATGGTGGAGTGATCCCGCTGATGCCCGTGGACCAAGAACGCGGATGTGGTTGTCGTCTTTGTGTCTGATCACAAAACAACTCAGCTGATGGATTTGGGTGCGCTGCACGTCGCCAGCGTCCATTTGGCGAATAGGAACGTTACACAGACGCTCGCACAGATCGGCCATCTTTTCGCCAGCCACATCAAACACGACCCAAGCGCCGGACTGCTCTGTCACCGATGCAGTATTCCCAAGGGCTTTCTTAAGCTGATCTGCAATCAACTCGTGCGTGGTCATTGGGGCACTTACCATCCATTGATCTGGCCCAGTCCAAAAACCTGCAAGCTGGTCGTTCATCTGTGACTTTCCGGGGCCGGGGGCAGTTCCGCCTAGCACGGACTTCAGCGCCTTCTTGCAAGCGGCTTCTTGTCCAAGGCGTGCAGCGACGGAAGCAAGGGCCACCTGTGCATTTTCGGCAATTGTGATTGTGCCGATGGTGTCGGTGCGGGGTGCTTCGCCGCCAAGAGCTGTTATGGGGGCCAGTTTATCCACGAAGTCTCTCCCCGGTTGGATCAATGAAGTGAGCGCTGACAATTTCAACGTCGGTCGCGACTTTAGTCAGTGGACTGACAAGTCGCATTTTTTCACCCATCCGATCCGAGCCGTCTTTGACAAATCCCATTGCTATCGCATGGCCCAAATTTGGGGAATAACAGGCAGACGTGACATAGCCTTGATCGTGCGCTGCATCGACGGGGCCAGTCGCATTCATCAAATGCGCACCCGCAGGAACCGGATCAGCTGGATTCATGGGTTTGATCCCAACTTGTCGCAATGTGTCATCCTCGGAGAGGCCAACGCGGGTTGATAGAACTGACCCAATACTGTCTTTGGCCTTGCTGACCATTCGGCCCATCCCAAGGTTCAACGCTGATGTCGTTCCGTTCAATTCATTTCCCGCCGCGTGGCCCTTTTCGATACGCATCACACCTAGGGCTTCTGTCCCGTATGGCGTGACGTTGAACGCGGCCCCTTCACGCATGATCCGCCGCATTAAGGCATCGCCGTAAGCCGTTGGAACCGCTATTTCAAAGGCAAGTTCGCCGCTGAACGAGATACGGAACAACCGCGCGCGTAATCCGCCACAAACGGTAATATTGGCGCAGGCCATGAACGGGAAGCCATCATTCGACAAGTCGACATCGGGATCCACAATTTTTTGTAACAGTGCGCGGGAGTTTGGTCCTGCGACAGCATATTGCGCCCACGCTTCGGTGGTCGAAATCAATTGCACGTCCATGTCAGGAAACAGGCATTGGCGCACAAATTCCATGTGGCGATAGACTGGAAGCGCGTTGGCTGTCGTGGTCGTAACAACGAAGTGATCTTCTGCCAGTCGTGCGGCCGTGCCGTCGTCCATAGCGATACCGTCTTCGCGCAACATCAATCCATAGCGGGTCTTGCCAACAGCGAGCTTGGCAAAGCCATTGCAGTATATCTTGTTAAGGAATGCGGCCGCATCAGTGCCCTGCACATCCACTTTACCCAGTGTCGTAACATCGCAAACACCAACGGAATTGCGGGTCGCCAGCACCTCACGGTCGACGCTTTGCCGCCAATGCGTTTCCCCAGCCTGCGGGAACCACTGCGCGCGCATCCAGTTGCCGACTTCGACAAAGACAGCGCCTTTTTCTTGGGCCCATTTGTGCGACGGCGTCAGCCGCGTAGGCTGGCACTCCTTTCCGCGCGCCCGGCCTGCGAAGGCACCGATAGCGACAGGTGTGTAAGGTGGGCGGAAGATTGTTGTGCCAACCTCGGGGATGGATTTCCCGGCAAGTTCGGCCATGACGGCGAGGCCGCCCATATTTGATGTCTTTCCTTGATCAGTCGCCATGCCCAGTGTGGTATAGCGCTTGAGATGTTCAACTGAACGGAACCCTTCCTGATGGCTTAGCTTCACATCTTTGACGGTGACATCGTTTTGCTGATCCAGCCATGCGCGTTTCGCACCCTGAACATGCCAGAACGGGGTGATGTTAACGGCTTCATCCTCGGCCTTCGGAATAGTCGGAAATTTAGTCTTCAGGTCAAGTGCGGCAATCGCAGAAGCAGCACCAGACTGCAACGCACCGGCGGTCGACATCAGGCCCGCAGCGGCACCTGCAACAGACATTCCATCAGGCAAAATTCCGCCAGGCACGAAAGCAGCAAGGTCTTCATCCCAAGTTGGGCGGCCTCTTAGATGACATGTCAAATGCACGTTGGGGTTCCAACCGCCGGACACACCGAGAGCACCGCATTCCAGCGTCCGTGTGGTACCGTCAGCCAGCTTTACGTCGACGAAAGTTAGCCCTAAACGTCCCTTGGTGTCGTTGATCTGCGCGCCCTGCAGAACTTGAAAGTCAGGGCTCATTGGTGCGTCAGGGCGCACATCAATCACAGCGCTGATTTTCACACCTTGGGCATGCAAATCGGTTGCTGTGCGATGCCCATCGTCATTGTTTGTAAAGATCGCGATCCGCTGGTCTGCAGCGACACCAAAGCGATTGGCGTAGGTGCGGATCGCTGATCCAAGCATAATTCCCGGACGGTCGTTGTTTTCAAACGCTATCGGACGTTCGATTGCGCCTGCACAAAGCAGGGTACGCTGGGTGTAAATCCGCCAAAGGACCTGACGCGGTTTGCCCAGATCAGGTGTGAGAACATGATCGCTCACCCGTTCCAAAGCGCCGTAAATCCCATGATCAAAAGCTCCAAGAACTGTCGTGCGGGACATCACGCGGACGTTGGGCATTGAGGTAAGTTCAGCAACCACAGCCGCTGCCCAAGCGGCACCAGACTGGTCGTCGATGCCGTGCGTTTCGCTATTCAGGCGGCCGCCCATGCGAAAATCTTCGTCGGCCAAAATGATGTTCGCGCCAGCCCTGCCAGCGGTCAACGCCGCCATTAGCCCAGCAGGTCCAGCACCGATGATCAGCAAATCGCAGTGCAGAAAGCCTTTGTCGTAAACGTCGGGGTCATCTTTTAGCGATAGTGAGCCAAGTCCAGCGGCGCGCCTGATGATTGGTTCATACAGCTTTTCCCAGAAAAAAGCGGGCCACATGAATGTCTTGTAATAAAACCCTGCGGCTAGGAAGTTGGACAACCTGTCATTGATCGCTAGCAGGTCAAACCTGAGAGAACCCAAGCGGTTCTGGCTGTTTGCGAGCAACCCATCATAAAGCTCGGCTGTCGTGGCGCGGGTATTGGGTTCCTGACGCGCACCATCACGCAGTTCAACCAGTGCATTGGGTTCTTCCGATCCGGCTGTAAGGACGCCGCGGGGCCGGTGGTACTTGAATGACCGCCCCATAAGGCGCACCCCATTTGCCAATAAAGCCGAGGCGAGTGTGTCGCCGGGATGTCCTATGTAGTTGCGTCCATCGAAGGTGAATTTGAGCGATTTCGCTTGGTCAATCTGTCCGCCAGAAAGTCTGTTAACTTGCGTCATTTGCTACGCCCCTTGCTACGAGCCACATCACGGGCGAGCACGACTTTGGATATTTCATGGGTCAGCGTGTTGCGGGTGACGACCAGCCAACTGCGATCGCCTGCCTCATGAAACCAAAGCTCATCCAGCCAACCAGCAGGGTTCTCGCGCAAATACCCGTATTCATAAAAATCTTTTGCGGCTGTTTCCGATTGCCAATCGGGGCGGTCGATCAGGGCAGCATCACCCATATAAGTGAATTCTGCGGAATCGCGGGGACCTAGAAGTGGGTGATTGATAATCATCAGTGCAAATTGGGCTGATTGCCCATTCCTTTTTCGTCAATCATATGGCCCGTCTCGAAACGGTTGAACCTGTAAGCCGCAGCAGTCGGATGGGGCGCGTCCTTGGCGAGCAGATGCGCAAAGCAAAACCCCGACGCCGGTGTTGCTTTGAACCCGCCGTAGCACCAGCCGCCGTTGAAATAGAGGCCATCAATATGGGTGCGGTCGATGATCGGTGACCCGTCCATCGACATATCCATGATACCGCCCCACATCCGTAAAAGACGTGCGCGGCCGAGCATTGGAAAGATCGCCATGCCGCCTTCGCAGACGTCCTCGACCACGGGCAGATTGCCGCGTTGTGCATAGGAGTTGTAGCCGTCAAGGTCGCCACCAAAGACTAAACCACCCTTGTCAGATTGGCTGACGTAGAAATGGCCTGCACCAAAGGTGATAACGCCGGGCAGGACAGGTTTTAATCCCTCAGAAACAAAGGCCTGCAAGACATGGCTTTCCATTGGTAAGCGCATGTTTGCCTTGGACATCAGGCGGCTTGATGATCCAGCAACAGCAGATCCAACTTTCGCAGCACCAATGAACCCTTTTGTGGTTTCCACTCCGAGGCATTTACCGTCTTCGATTTTGAAACCAGTAACTTCGCAGTTTTGGATAATGTCTACGCCAAGGCTATCTGCCCCCCGCGCATATCCCCAGGCGACAGCGTCGTGTCGCACTGTACCGCCGCGATGCTGCGCAAGACCGCCTTTGATCGGGAACCGTGCATCATCGGTGTTCAGGAATGGGTATCGCGCTTTGATTTGATCAACCGTCAGCATTTCGGCATCCGCGCCGTTCAGGATCATCGCATTGCCACGACGTATGAAAGCATCGCGCTGGGCGTCCGAATGGATCAAATTCAGAATGCCACGTTGAGATACCATCGCGTTGAAATTGAAATCTTGCTCAAGCCCTTCCCAAAGTTTGAGCGAGAATTCGTAGAATGGTTCATTGCCATCAAGCATGTAGTTGGAGCGTATGATCGTTGTGTTTCGCCCGACGTTACCGCCGCCAATCCAACCCTTTTCAATGACGGCGATACGCTTTTGGCCGAATTCCTTGGCGAGGTAGTACGCCGTAGCAAGGCCATGACCGCCGCCTCCGATGATTACCACGTCGTAATGCGATTGCGGCTCTGGTTCACGCCATGCCGGCGTCCAGCCTTTGTGGCCTGTCAGAGCCTCTTTGATAACGCGGAAACCTGAGTAGCGCATGCTGTGAATCCTCTTTGGATCAACATTGATCAACGCACCGATCAAGGTCGTTGGAAACCGGACGTGGAACTTTGCAAATGCGACATCAAAGCACTTTGCACAAAATACCCTCAAGAAAAAAACTTGATTGGTAGGAAAAAAATGCGACAGTACACCCGATGGATATGCGGTCAGAAGAATCGGCCATCGCGAATGTTCGCCGCACTGAACGTGATGGCGCAAGTGTCGGGCCACCAAGGCTTGGCGGTACCAATAGGAGAGAAATAATGAAAAGAACAACAACAGCCGTTGCTGCAGGTGTGTTGGCGATGATGCCAATTGCTGCTTTGGCGCAAGATAGCAGCGACCCAATTGTGATTCCAATTCACAACTGGTCAGTCAAATTGTAATGTCGAATGTCGTCGGCCAAATCTTAGAGGCGCAGGGCAACAACGTTGAATACGTCACGACAGATAGCCAAGCCGTTTACGAATCCGTGCGTCTGGGCGACGTCACGATGGAACTTGAAGTATGGGAAGGCGCATTTGGCGCATCATTCCGTGCTGCAATGGAAAAGGGCGGCATCGTCGACGTAGGCGACCATGACGCCGTCACGCGCGAAGATTGGTGGTATCCAATGTGGACGAAAGACGCATGCCCTGGTCTGCCTTCTTGGGAAGCACTGAACGATTGTGCTGCAGTTTTCGCAACGCCAGAGACTGGCGACAAAGGCCGTTACTTGGATGGCCCAGTTGACTGGTTGAAGCACGGGCAGGAACGTGTTGCCGCACTCGATATGAACTTTGTCGTGGTAAATGCGGGTTCTGCTGCAGCGCTTTGGGCTGAAATTGGTGCGGCAGAAGCTGACCGTAAACCAGTTGTTGTCTTCAACTGGACGCCAAACTTTGCCGAAGCTGTTTGGGAAGGTGAATTCGTGGAATTCCCAGCCTGGGTAGACGGTTGTGACAAAGATCCAGCAGTTGGTCCGAACCCTGATGCGCTGTATGATTGTGGCAACCCACCAAATGGTTACCTGAAGAAAGCCGCTTGGGAAGGCATGGAAGCGAAATGGCCAGACGCATATGGCATACTTGAGCAGATTTCGTTCACGAACCCGCAAATTGCTGAAATGGCCAAGATGGTAGACATTGACGAGATGGAGCCAGAAGAAGCCGCAGAAGTTTGGCTGGCAGCGAACACTGCCGTTTGGGAAGGCTGGGTCAACTAAGCCCCTTTAACAAGCAAACGTAAGAACATCCCTGTCCGGCCAGTCCGGGCAGGGGCATTTTTTAAAAGGACCGTCATGTCATCTGAACCTCCCGTCATTTCCTGCAAGAACGCATGGAAGATTTTTGGCCCTAATCCCAAAGAGTTCCTGAAGAAAATGACACCCGAAATGAGTTTTGATGAAATCCGCGAGGCGGGCTATATCGCAGGAGTCAAAGACGTATCCATCGATGTGCACCGTGGCGAAATGCTGGTCATTATGGGACTATCGGGATCGGGAAAATCCACGCTCGTGCGTTGCTTTTCACGCCTTCATGACATTACCGGCGGGTCAATTTCCGTCGAAGGGCAAGACATCATGTCTTTGGCCGAGAAAGACCTGATTGAACTGCGCCGATCCAAGATGGGCATGGTGTTTCAATCGTTTGGATTGCTTCCGCACCGCACTGTGCTGGAAAACGTGGCATTCCCACTGGAAATGCGCGGTCAAGACAAACACACAACCCGTGAAAGGGCGCTTGAGGTCGTTAAGCTAGTTGGGCTTGAAGGTCGCGAAGAGTATTTCCCTCGTGAATTGTCCGGCGGCCAGCAGCAACGTGTTGGCATTGCCCGTTCCCTTGCTATTGAGCCTGATATCTGGTTCCTTGATGAACCATTCAGCGCGCTTGATCCGCTGATCCGCAAAGAAATGCAGGATGAATTTTTGCGACTGCAAAGCATGCTGAGTAAAACGATTGTCTTTATCACCCACGACTTTGACGAGGCGCTGCGCCTCGCAGACCGGATCGCCATCATGAAAGACGGCGCAGTGGAGCAATGTGACACACCTGATCAAATTGTGCTGCATCCTGCCACAGAGTACGTCCGCAAGTTCACGGAAGATGTCGACAAGGCCCGCGTGGTCCATGCTGGCGTTTTGGCACAAGCGGGTGCGACTGGCACTGGAGAAGCAATCGATGCAGGAACAACCGTAAAAGCCATGGCGCGGATGTTGGTCAATGACAGCCGCGAGATGATCCCAATCAGCAAAGAGAATGCATTAATTGGGGCAATGCCGCGTCAGGCTGCGCTTGATATTTTGCTTGGTGTCAACTGATGGCGCTGACCGAGGCTTCAACAGCTAACGCAAGAACGAGCGTGCCCAAAGGGCAGGTGGCTTTGGGTTTGGTCGGCGTCGCAGTTCTGCTGACCGTTCTTCAGTACCTCGGTGCGCTGCCTTCTTGGCTTCACCGAATTCCCGAAGCTGCTATTCCGCCGTTCGCCACTTGGCTCGATGCTATCTTTAACTTTGTGAAGGATGACTTAGGCCTTCTGACGTTCACACGAACCCTGACTGAAGGGTTGGAGTGGGTTCTTGATGTATCCGGCAATATCTTCTTTGGTAAACGGCGCTGGCCTTTCATCGGACCGGTACCGTGGACTGCAATGGCCGCAGTTGTTGCGGTAATTGGATACTATTTGGGCGGATGGCGTCTTGCGGTGCTTGGCGGCGGCACGATGGTTTGGACCGCACTGATCGGGCAGTGGGAGATCGCAATGCAGACGATGTCTGTGTTGGCGATCGCGGCACCTTTGGCATTTGTTATTGGTCTCTCGCTCGGAATTGCCGCATGGAAATACACATGGGTCGATCGTGGTATCAAACCAGTTTTGTCGGTGCTGCAAACCTTGCCATTCTTCACATACCTGCTGCCCGCCGTGATCTTTTTTAAGGTTGGACCGACTGCCGGGGCCGTTGCCACGACGATCTATGCAATTCCACCGATGAGTTTGATGACTTCTCTAGGCCTACAAAAGGTCTCACCGGAGGTTGTTGAAGCAGGTAAAATGAGTGGTTGTTCGCGGTTCCAAATGTTGCGATATGTGTACATCCCGTCAGCGCGCACAGAGATCCTTGTGGGCGTAAACCAGGTTATCATGTTGTGTTTGGCCATGGTCGTTCTGACCGCTTTTATCGGCATGCCTGGCCTTGGCGCAAAGCTGCTTGCGATGATGGGTAGTTTCAAACTTGGCCGCAGCTTTGAGATTGGTGTGACCATCGTTTTGCTCGCGGTGACACTAGACAGAATGTCGAAGGCATGGGTTGTAAAACAACCATCGCACTTTGAACGCGGCACATCATGGTGGCGTCGTCACATGACGCTTGTTTTGGCGGTTGGCGTTTTTGTCGGTTTTACACTGTTATCATTGGTGTTTCCTATCGCAGCCGAGATTGGGCGCGGACAGGATTTCAGCCAAGGCAAGGAACTTGATAACCTTATAAAAAGGTTCTTGGATATTGAAGCGGTGAAAGCCACGACATGGTTCTTGCGTGGTTTCCTAAATGTGCAGATTCTAATTCCGTTCCGAAACTTCATGTTGTCAATCCCAACGCCTGCGTTGATCTTACTGGTGGCTGCCTTTGCACTCGCGCTTGCTGGTCGAAAGCAGGCGATTTACGCGCTGGTTTTCTTCTCACTTGTGGCGTTATCTGGATGGTGGGACAGGGCAATCATTACGCTCTATTCCGTCATTTCAGCGGTTTCGCTTGCAGCGCTAATTGGGCTGCCAATTGGGATCATCGCTGCGCGGTCAGAACGCTGGTCGAACCGCGTTCTGTTGGCTTGTGATACGGCACAAACATTCCCCAGCTTTGTCTATCTGATCCCAGCAATCATGTTGTTCGGGATTACTGATATCGCCGTCATTTTCTCTATCTTGATCTTCGCGATGGTGCCTTTGACACGGTACACAATTGAAGGCCTTCGGACAGTTCCACCCGAGATGACAGAAGCCGCCGACATGGCGGGGGCGACCCGCATGCAAAAACTTTGGAAAGTTCAACTGCCGTTGGCCTTGCCGACGATGGCAGTCGGGTTCAATCAAGCGATTATGTTTGCATTCTTTATGGTGATCATTGCGGCATTTATCGGCACCCAGGATTTGGGGCAAGAATTGCAACGCACGCTTGCTGGATCCGATTTAGGCAAAAACTTTGTGTTGGGAATTTGCGTGTCCCTGATGGCGTTGACATTCGATCTGACAATCATGAAGTGGGCAGCAGATAAAAAGAAGGCTCTGGGGTTGCCTTAGTGAGTGTAGCACAGACTTCTAAATCGATTTTAGTTGGCCCTTAGATCCCTAGATGAACGTGTGGTTCGAAAGAACGCGTTCACCGCTACAGCTGACATCAATCCGATGACGGCTGCCATCATTAGACTTAGCCCGTAACCGCCGCTCCAATCAAAAAGAAAACCTGCGAACCACGGGCCGACCAACCCGGCACAACCCCACGCGGTGAATACCTGTCCGTATATTCTGGCGCTGTCGCGCATCCCGAACAGCTTTGTTATGGCCGCTGGGAAGGCTGTGATAGTTCCGCCATAGGCAAATCCGACAAACCCCAACCCGACCAACAAGCTAAAAAGGTTTCCCAAGACGGTAAGACCGATAAGTGCAGCGGTTGTCAAAAGTGCTAGACATACCAATAACACCCTTAACGGAAATAGGTCTGCAAGGCGGCCAACGACCAGACTGCCCAGCAAGTTGAAAGCCGCGATTATAACTGGTGCAATCCATGTCTGCGAGTCCGGACGTAGTGCGGCAGAGATGCCCGCGGCATGACCAATGATCATTAGTCCAGCCAGTGCACCTCCGAAATATCCAAGCCACAAGAGCTGAAAGCTATGCGGCGACATAGGCGTGCTTTCGAGTGATTGTTTCCTGGATTGGAACCTTGCATTCACTGTATGTGACCTGCGCCCCTAAAACTCCTCCAGATTTGTGTAGAGTCCGCCCAACAAAAGGACGGACAAATGAAGGCACGATTTACGGACGAACAGATCATTGCGATGATCAAAGAGCAGGAAACTGGTGAGAAGACCGCTGATGTATGCCTGCGGCACGGGATCAGTTCGGCGACGTTCTACAAATACAAATCGAAGTATGGGGGCATGGAGCCGTCGGATGCGAAGCGGTTGCGGGCTTTGGAGGACGAGAACGGGAAGCTCAAAAAGCTGCTGGCCGAACAGATGTTGGACAACGCTATGTTGCGAGACATCAATTCAAAAAAATGGTGACGCCTGCTGTGAGACGGGAAGCGGTGGTTCATTTGTGCAAAGTGCACGGTGTGAGCCAGCGGCGGGCGTGTGATGTGCTGCAGATTGATCGATCAACGGTGCGATATCTGTCGCGCCGTGGTGATGATGTGGAACTGCGAGATGCAATCAAACGCGTGTCGCGTGAACGGCGTCGGTTTGGTTGCCGCCGTATTCACGTGATGATCTCCCGAGAAGGTTTTGAGGTGAACCACAAGAAAGTGAGGCGCATCTACCGTGAAGAGAAGCTGCAGGTGCGGCGCAGAGGTGGTCGAAAGCGTGCTCTGGGCACAAGGAAGCCAATGGTGCTGCCGGATGGCCCAAACCAACGCTGGAGCTTGGACTTCGTGTCAGATGCGCTGACAGACGGTCGCAGGTTTCGCATCTTGGCCGTCGTGGATGATTGCAGCCGAGAGAACCTGGTGCTGGTGGCGGATACATCGCTGTCCGGACACCGCGTTGCACGTGAGCTGAACAAGGTGATCGCCGAACGCGGCATGCCAAAGACGATTGTCAGCGATAACGTCCTATGCGCGGAATAATTGGCTGATTTGGCATCAGGTCATTGTCGTCTCGAGGCGTCTCGACACGTT